>Ga0268299_1000405_pt1 | contig 140291 bp, 102 predicted proteins | sample NOBtaG_FD_193484 | JGI IMG/M metagenome (GOLD analysis project Ga0268299, IMG submission 193484) | Activated sludge microbial communities from bioreactor in Nijmegen, Gelderland, Netherland - NOB reactor | ecosystem: Engineered > Bioreactor > Aerobic > Activated sludge | place: Netherlands...
CTCCTTCCCGGCTCCCGTCCTCCCCTCCGCCCGCCCTTGACCACGCTCACCCCTTCAAGCACTCATCCCCCAAGGGTGCCGCACTTTTGGACCGCCACCCGCCGCACTTTCAGACCCCCCTTCACAGAGATGGAGGCTGTTGGCGATCGAGAGGTTGCGGTTGCCACTTACCGGGACTTGCTGCCCGACGGTCGCATTCGCGTGGTGGTCCAGGCGTATTTTCATCGCTTTCTTGGCATGGGCACGATGGCGGCCGATGGGTTTATCATCGCGCCCGACAGCACACGCACCCCAGTGCCGCAGGAGATGATGTGGGAGTTTGTATGAGATATCGCTAACCCGGAAGCGGTATCAGTCAGGTGGCTCCACGCCCATTTCAAACCCTCACCTCTCCCGCCCGACCTATTCCGCTTTCGAGTTACAGATCACCTCGGATGTGTTTATGGTGCTTCAACGACGAGGGTTTGTCCTACTTCTACGACTCGGCTCTGTATGGCTTTGAGTGGGTGACGGGAGGGGTGCATGGGTGATTCCGTGCGGTCGGTGCCCTTCGGACCCCGACCTGGATACGGGTAGGCTTCTGCTTCGCAGAAGCGGGTCCTAAGGGGACCCGGGGGCCACGGCCCTGGTCGCTGGTACTCTGGGCGCATGGATTCGCAGGCGGTTGATGGAGTCGATGATGCGGGTGCTGGCGCGCACCGGCATGACGCTCGCTGAGGCGGCCCGAACCCCAGGGAGTATCCGCAGCGGCTCTGGTCGGCGCTCCTCCACCACATTGCCAGGGCCCACCGGGCCATGAACCTGGAATCGCTCGAGGTGGTCAGCGGCGATGAAGTGTGCCGGAAGCGGGGACAGGACTACCTGACCATCGTCAGCGAACCCAAGTCGGGGAGTCGGCCCAGCCGGGTGCTCCTGGTGATCGAGGGACGGGACAGTCGCAGCCTCAAGGAATTCCGGGATCACTTCGAGCGCATGGGGCTGAGCGCCGAGCAGATCCGCACGATCTGTTTGGACATGTCGTGCTGGTCTTCGACTACTTTCATGTCGTGCAGTTGGCGACCCGCGCGCTGGATGAAGTCCGGCGGCGGGAGCGCCGGGAGTTCCCGCAGCAACTCCTGGGGGCGCGGTGGGAATTGCTCAAGCCGCAGAGCCAACTCACGGCCGAGCAACAGCAGACCACCACATTGCCGCTGCCGTCCACCGCCACCGCGCTGGGTGCGTCGTAGGCGTTCGCGGGGCCGTTATAGCGTTGCACTCAAGCTTCGCTAACGGCGGCTTGGGCTGGCTGAGGCCCAAAGGCAATCGCAGCGAACGCCAGGAGGCCGGTCCACAGGCAGGCGCGGCGGAAGAGAAGAGTTCGTGCGGTGGTGATTGTTGGAGGGTGGACCGGGAGGCCGGCGGAAATTGAGTTCGTCTTCATTGGTCTCATGGCTTTTCTTTCATTTTCTCCGGCGACGAGCGCCTGATGTTTTCGTGTCACCCGTCCAAGGCGTTGTCCGCCCCCCAATCACGCCACGGGTTTTGAAGTTTTCCTGCCAGTCTCGCGTGGTTGGATTCCCGGCGGGCTACAATTTTCTCAGCCGATAAAACCGGGCGCCGCCGGTAGCGGTATTGGTGAGCGTGAAGTGCGCGCCGACAACCGCCGGCACGCCGGTGGAATCGAGCCAGGTCACGGGCGGCGTTAAGTCGGGCGTTGATTGCAAGGTGAACCCCGGCGCGTTTGTGGGCCAGGAGAGGATGAGTTGATTGCCGTGGGGCCTGGCTTTCAAAGAGGGCAGCAGTGGTGCGCCGCCGATGAGCGCCACGGTGCGCCCCCCTCCCGCCGCAATCGCCGTCACCCCGCTCAAGACCTGACCTTCCAGCGTGAGTGGACTTGCCGTTCCAATAGAACCCCACGTCACCACCGTCCCGTCGTTCTTCAAGGCCACGGTGTGATTCCCACCCGCCGCAATCGCCGTCATCCCGCTCGGTGCCCAGCCGGGCACATCGGTGGCGGTGCTCCCCCACGCCACCACCGTCCCGTCGTTCTTCAAGGCTACGGTGTGACGCGTTCCTGCCGCAATCGCCGTCACTCCGGTCTGTGCCGCGGTGGGCACATCCGTTTGGCCGAAGCCGTTCCATCCCCACGCCACCACCGAGCCGTCGTTCTTCAAAGCCACGCTGTGCGCAGATCCCGCCGCAATCGCCGTTACCCCGCCTTGCGCCGCGAGGGGTATCGTCGTCTGACCGTGGTCGTTGTTTCCCCACGCCGCCACCGCCCCGTCGTCCTTCAAGGCCAAGGTGTGATCGCCTCCCGCTGCGATCGCCGTCACGCCGTTTTGCGCTGAGAGAGGTATGGTCGTCTGACCAAAGCTGTTCTTTCCCCAGGCCACCACCGAGCCGTCGTTCTTCAAGGCCACGGTGTGACCCCATCCCGCCGCAATCGCCGTTACCCCGCCCTGCGCCGCGAGGGGTATCGTCGTCTGGCCATAGTTGTTGTTTCCCCAGGCCACCACGGCCCCGTCGTTCTTCAAGGCTACGATGTGAACCCGACAACTCCCCATGCCGCAAAGACCTCCTGCCGCAATGGCCGTCACCCCGCTCTGCGCTGCGACGGGTACCGTCGTTTCGACGGAGTGGTTGCCTCCCCACGCCACCACCGTGCCGGGGGGAGCAGAGTTTACCGTCAGCACTGCTGGCGGCGCGCTCGTCACACTGCCTGCGGAATTGTTCACCACCACGGTGTAGTTGCCGGCATGATTGGTGTGCGCAAAGGGCAGGCTGTAAGTCGCGCTCGTCGCCCCGGCGAGGTCAACCCCATCCTTGCGCCACTGATAGTTCAAGTGATAGCCCGTGGCCACCACGGTGAAGCTCGCGCTCTGCCACTCGTTCACCGCCTGGCTCACCGGTTGCGTGGTGATGTCGGGCGCCGTTGGAATGACCAGCGCGACGGTGTGATGTTCTCCCGCCGCAATCGCCATCACTCCGCTCAAGATCTGACCGCCCAGTGTGACTGGATTTGCGGTGGCATCATAGGTTGTTGGAGTTCCTGTCACTTGGCCGTACGCGTTGTATCCCCAGGCCACCACCGAGCCGTCAGTCAACAGGGCGACGGTGTGCTCATTTCCAGCGGCAATCGCCGTCACCCCGATCAAACCAGACGGCACATTCGTTCCGAGGTAGGACCCCCAAGCGACCACCGTGCCGTCGTTTCTCAACGCCACGGTGTGATAACTTCCTGCCGCAATCGCCGTCACCCCGCTCTGTGCCGCGACGGGCACGTTCGTCTGGCCGCCGACGTTGTTTCCCCAAGCGACCACCGAGCCGTCGGTCTTCAGGGCCACGGTGTGATAATATCCCGCCGCAATCGCCGTCACTCCGCTCAACCCCACGGGCTCAGTGGCATCGACCCAATTCCTGCCGTCGCTTAGCTTTCTCCAGACCACAACCGAACCGTCGGTCTTCAAGGCCACACTGTGATAACCTCCCGCCGCAATCGCCGTCACCTCGCTCTGTGCGGCGACGGGCACGTTCGTCTGGCCACAGCAGTAGTGTTCCCATTCCACTACCGAGCCGTCGGTCTTCAAGGCCATGGTGTGAGAAACTCCCGCCGCAATGGCCGTCACACCGCTCTGCGCCGCGATGGGTACATCTACATTGCCGTCTGTATTGCCGTAGAAGTCGTTGTCTCCCCATCCCACGACCGAGCCAGCCATTGCCGCTTGAGCGACGCTGGTTCTGGGCCAAGCGCAAAGGAAAAGGAGGAGGAGCGGCACAGCGAGGAGTTGATGTTTCATGATTTGACTGTGTTTCATTGGCTTTTCGGGCGACGAGCGCCTGAGTGGTCATGTCACCGGGCCAAGGCGTTTTTCGCCGCCCAATCACGCCACGGATTTTTGAAGTTCCCTCGAGTCTCGCGTGGTTGGATTCCCGGCGGGCTACAGTTTTCTCAACCGATAGAACCGGGCGCCGCTGGAAGCAGTGTTGGTGAGCGTGAAGTGCGCGCCGATCACCGCCGGCACGCTGGTGGAATCGAGCCACGTCACGGGCGGTGTTAAGTCGGGCGTTGATTGCAAGGTGAACCCCGGCGCATTCGTGGGCCAGGAGAGGATGAGTTCATAGCCGTTGGGCCTGGCCTTCAAAGAGGGCAACAGCGGCACGCCGCCGATGAGAGCCACGGTCTGAAAGTGTCCCGCCGCGATCGCGGTCACCCCGCTCAAGACCTGACCTTCCAGTGTGACCGGTGTTGCGATTGCAGACGGAGGGTCGAAGGTTGGAGTGCCGGTCACTTGGCCGTCGCCGTTGTATCCCCACGCCACCACCGTGCCGTCGTTCTTTAAAGCGACGGTGTGACTCCCTTGGTGTTTCAACGTCCAGGAACTCGCCGCAATCGCTGTCACGCCGCCCAACACCTGGCCTCCCAGTGTGACTGGACTTGCGATTGCAGGCTCAGGGCCGGATGGAGTGCCGGTCACTTGGCCGCCGTCGCCGTCGTATCCCCAGGCCACGACCGAGCCATCGTTCTTCAAAGCCACGGTGTGCCAGCCTCCCGCTGTGATCGCCTTGACCCCGCTCCGCGCCTCAAGGGGTATCGTCCTTTGGCCGTAGTCGTTGCTTCCCCAGGCCACCACCGAGCCGTCCTCATGCAAGGCCACGGTGTGCCAGCCTCCCGCTGCAATGGCCGTTACCCCGTTCAAGACCTGGCCTTCCAGCATGACTGGACTTGCTGTTGCAGAATATGGGTCGCCATCACTTGCTGGGGTGCCTGTCACTTGGCCATGGATGTTCACTCCCCAGGCCACCACCGAACCGTCGGCCTTCAACGCCACGGTGTGATTATCTCCCGCCGCGATCGCCGTCACTCCGCTCAAGACCTGACCTTCCAGTGTGACCGTTGATGCAGTGCCTGGCACCTGGCCTTCAATCAGTCCCCAGGCCACCACCGTCCCGTCGTCCTTCAATGCCACAGTATGACCATGTCCCGCCGCAATCGCCGTCACCCCGCTCTGCGCCGCCACGGGCACCGTCGTTTGGCCGTAGCCGTTGTCTCCCCAAGCCACCACTGAGCCGTCCTCCTTCAAGGCCACCGTGTGACCGAATCCACGCGAGCGGGGCCCAAACCATCCCGCCGACCCCGCGGTCGCGATCGCCACCACCCCGCTCCGCGCCTCGACGGGCACTGTCGGTTGGCCGGAGCCGTTCCATCCCCAGGCCACCACTGTCCCGGAAGCAGCGGCCGGAATTACCGTCAGCACTGCTGGGGGCGCGCTCGTAACACTCCCAAGGGGGTTGCTCACCACCACGGTGTAGTGGCCGGCATGATTGGTGTGCGCATACGGCAGGCTGTAAGTCGCGCTCGTCGCCCCGGCGAGGTCCACGCCATCCTTGCGCCACTGGTAGTTCAGCGGGTAGCCGGTGGCTGCCACGGCGAAGCTCGCGCTCTGCCACACATTCACCACCTGATCCACCGGTTGGGTGGCGATGTTCGGGGCCGTTGGGGTGACCAGCGCCACGGTATGCCACGAACCCGCCGCAATCGCCGCGACTCCGCTTTGCGCCGCGACGGGCGCCGTCGTTTGGCCGTAGCCATTGTGTCCCCACGCCACCACCGTCCCGTCGTTCTTCAAGGCCACGGCGTGAGCTCCTCCTGTCGCAATGGCCGCCACCCCGCTCTGCGCCGCGACGGGCACCGTCGTTTGGCCTAAGCTTCCCCACGACACGACAGAACCGTCGTTCTTCAAGGCCAGGGTGTGATTACCGCCCGCCGCAATCGCCGTTACCCCGCTCCGTGCCGCGACGGGCACCGTCCTCTGGCCGTCGTCGTTGCTTCCCCACGCCACCACCGAACCGTCGGCCTTCAACGCCACGGTGTGATAATCTCCCGCCGTAATCGCCGTCACCCCGCTTCGCGCCGCGAGGGGTATCGTCGTCTGGCCGAGGTCGTTCCATCCCCAGGCCACCAAAGTCCCATCGTGCTTCAAGGCCACGGTGTGACCCCATCCCGCCGCAATCGCCGTCACCCCGCTCTGCGCCGCGAGGGGAACGCGCAATTGGCCATATTCGTTGCTTCCCCAAGTGACCACCGCGCCGTCGTGCTTCAAGGCCACGGTGTGACCCCATCCCGCCACAATCGCCGTCACCCCGCTCTGCGCCTCGCCGGGCACCGTCGATTGTTGGAGTGAGTTTCCCCACAACACGACGGAGCCGTCGTTCTTCAAGGCCACAGTGTAATTATATCCCGCCGCAATCGCCGTCACCCCGCTTTGCGCTGCGAAGGGAACCGTCGCTTGGGTGTTGTCTCCCCAGGAAACCACCGCGTAACCAATTGCCGCTTGCGCGATGCTAGTTCGGGGCCAGGCGCAAAGGAGGAAGAGTGTCACCGCGAGAGCGAGGCGAAGGAATTGATGTTTCATGATTGGGCCGTGTTTCATTGGCTTTTCGGGCGATGAGCGCCTGGTTTGTCGTGTCACCGGTCCAAGGCGTTTTCCGCCGCCCAATCGCGCCAAGAATTATGGAAATGTTTTTGGGAGGGACAAAAGCGGCAGAGGACTACCGCCCGTCCTTCGTAGCAATACCCGGAGGGTGGACAGTCCAAGACGCTTCGCGAGTGGCCGGGCTGCTGATGAGTCCGCCAGGTTTTGGAGTGCGCGAGCAGGCACGACCAGTGAGCCCCAATTCGGGAGTTGATTAACCGCAAAGATCACAAAGATCACAAAACAGGGAACTTGAGGAAAAATGGTTTCACACCGGAGAGGTGATCTCGTCGATCCTTCCGAATGACTGCGGTTCTCTGTGTTCTTTGTGTTCTCTGTGGTTCAACGAACTGCTCTTTTCAGGCTCAGTGAAGCGATGTTCCAAGCCGCACTCGGGACAAAAGCGGTAGAGGACTACCGCCCGTCCTCCGTAGCAGTACTGCGGAGGGTGGACAGTCCAAGACGCTTCGCGCACTCAGACACGCGGCGGTGACTTTTGGATCAGAGGCGCCAATGACGAGTCCCGACGGGCACACGGATTCTACCGCCGGGACTCGCGGTCTCCGCACCCGCGGAAACGAGAATTTTTGAAGCGTGGCTTTGCCGGGTCAGACCATTCGCGTGCGGTCGAAGCGTTGCCCGCTGGTTTGACTCACCAGGATCCAGCGGGATTCGGCGCGTGGGTATCTTGAAACCGTCAGAGCCATTTGGGCCACTCCGCAAGGCGCTTACTAGGGGCCTACTGTTGCACGGTAGAAGCCTGCGTTGTCCGGGGCATTGATGGTAATGTCGCGGGCAGCGTTTGGGGAGCTGTTGGTGGCGAGCGGCGTCCAGCTTTGCAAATTCGTGGAGGCGTGAATGACGTAATTCACGTTGGTCTCTCCCGTCAGCGTGAATTGAAACTGACTCTCGGACCATGCAGGATTGCTCAGCTTTGGCACTGGAATGAACGTAAACTGAAAGATCGTAGCGAAACCGCTATTACCTCGCATTTCGAAGGGATCCCCAGCGACCACTTGCACGCTGGGAATTTGGTCGGCGAGTATTTTTGGAGATTCCCCCCTGCCGAGCGATAAAATCGAACAGCAGATTTCCCTGGCTTGGATCATAGAGAAAGGGAGTCACACCGGCAGGAAAGTCGGCGCGATAGAATCCATTCGGCCCGGCGCCGGAACCGCGAACGTCCGCCACCATGGTCAGGGACCCGCTATAGAACGGTGAGACGTCCGATCCGAAGTTGGCGTCGAAGACCAGACTCTGGTTGCCTGGCTCCTTTTGAGTGGTAGCTAAGCGGACGTAGTTGTCAGGGAGGAAGGCGGTATGAAGACTCGTCACGCTTTGGTCTGCCCGGGGGCCGAAGCCTACGATCCAGTGCGGTTGGTTGCCCAACGCCGCAAAGTCCGCGGCGGGAAACACCTGCTGATAACGGTACGAAGGCGAAGAATCGTCACAAAAGCATCTCTCGCCTTCCCGATTCCTGTAGGCACTGGGCGAAGCGATCTTGATTTCCGCTGCCTGAGAACTGGGGAGGCCTGACAGCAGCAGGAGGGAAGTCCCGATCAAGGGCACGGTGGCACGGGTTCGTTGGACTTCGTTGATTGGTTTCATTGGTGTTTCTGTCTTGGTGTTTGCTCAGGCTTCAAGCGCCTGATTTTTTGTGTCACCGTTCCAAGGCGTTTTCCGCCGCCCAACCACGCCACGAGATTTGAGAATATTTTCGCGGTAGGGAAAAGCGGTAGAGGGCTACCGCAGTCCAAGACGCTTCGCGCGCGGCTGGGCCGATGGGAAGTCCGCCAGGTATTGGGGTGCGCCAGTCCCTCCGCTTTCGCGGCGCGCCAGAGCGCCGCTTCGGCGCGACGGCGGCTGGCGCTTTTGGCCAGCGCGCAGGGAAGGACGAGCAGCCTATGTTTATGGCCGTTGACCTTCCACCTTCTCCTTCGCCTCCGCCGCCTCGATTTCCTCCCAGGACGGCGCGGTCCAGGCCTGCCACGGTGGGCCGGCGAGGATCACGTTCCCATCGGCACTCCACCGGGCCATGTATAGACTCGAGTCGGAGCCAACCAAGGTCAGCAGTTCCTGGCGTGTGCCGACATCCCAGAGCTTGGCGGCTTCCTGCCCGCGATCCGTAGATAACAACCGGCGTCCATCTGGAGAAAAGGCGCTGCCGCTGGCGATGATGAGGTGGCCGCGGAGGGAGTCAATCAACTCGCCCTTGGAGGGATCCAACAGCAGAATCCGACCGTCCTGCGGGGTCGCACTCACCAGTCCGCCGTCAGGCGAAACCGCCAGTGTCGTGGTAAAAAAACCTCCCGGAACACGCTGGGGCGGCCGGTCGGGACGGGCCAAATCGTAGAATGCGATTTCACTGGTCATTCTGTCGTGGAGGGCCACGACCAGCACACTTCCGTTCGCCGCAAGGCAGGCATCCGTGAAGTTCTGGTTGATCGACCTCACGATCTGCCCGGATTCAACGTTCCAGACCCGCAGAGAATCCAATTCTTCGGTCGGGCCTCCCAACGGCCAACCGTCCGACCTTGCGGCCAGGTAACTCCCGTCTTCGCTGAAGCGTAAGGGAACCAGCCCCGGAACATCGTTCGTCAGTTCGATTCGTCGGCCCTCCTTCGCCGGGGCTTCGGAGGGCAGGCCAGGCGCTGCGAGCTTGGCCAGGTAAAGCGACCTCGAGGAAGTTCCTTCGGTCCATGCCAGGAGCTGGCGCACGGGGTGGTAGGTGAATCCGGTCGGGCGCTGGCCGGAATCCAACGCGATGGCTCCGCGTTGAATGAACTCGGCGCCGTTCAATTCGCCGACAATGATTTGGTTGGTTCCGTTCCAGTAGCAAATAAAGTTAGCAAAGCAGTCTAGTACATTGCTGGAGGATCCAATCCTCGGCAGCGGCACCGGAGGGGAGTCGCCCTTGAGATCGAGCACCTCGGGCGGTTGGCCTGGGGGCAGCAACAACACGCGCGAGTGGTCCAGCGGCCGGACGTCAAAGGGGCCGAGACTCTCTGACAGAAGCCGGTATCCATCGGCGGAGCGCTTTCCACCCTCTCTCCACAACTTGAGGTCTCCGTCCTTGCTCACACTGGCGATGAGTTCTGCCGGCTCCGAGATCGCCATGGCCCAAACCTCGTCGGTGTGACCGCGTAGCGCGATGGTATTGGTCCAGGCGCTCGTGTCCCAGAAACGGATGGTTTGATCGGCCCCAGCGGAGACTAAACGTCGTCCGTCCCGGGTAAACGCCAGATCGAAAACCGAGGCGCTGCTGTGTCCGTCGAGTCGCTCGAGAAGTTCGCCCGTAGCGGCATTCCAGACGCGGATGAGGGGATCGCTAAATCCCGAACCTGAAGCCAGCACCCGCCCGTCCGGCGAGATGTCCAACGTGGTTGGCTGGTCGCCATGTAGCGGGTCGGTCTGCCAGAGTTGCTGGTCCGTACTGAGGTCGAGGCACTGGATGCTGTAGCGATCATTTAGATAGTCAGAGCGCGTCAGATACAGACGCCGGTTGTCGGGCGAAAGCCGGGCTGCTTCGAAATGGTCATAGCCGTGTTGGCTGCGACCGGCTGGATGGATGCTCTCGATCTGGCCCTCCTTCGCCGGGCCTGCCGAGGGCGGGGAGGAGGACACATTCACCACCCAGACTGCGTCGTCGCCTTCGGGGTTTGATCCGGCGAAGATGACTACCCGGGAGCCATCCCGCGAAAATGCCAGGTCGCGGACAATCCAGTCAGCCTCGTCAGGCGCGCGCCAGAGGATCGATTCCCGGCCGGAGTCGAGGTTATACAGAATGACCATCATGTGTTCGGAGGTGGCTGCCAGGAGATTCCGCACGGGCGAAAAGGCCACTCGTCCCGAGTGGGGACGCTGTTGATCAGTCAACGCTCGAACCCATCGCCGGCCGGGGACATCCCACAAGTCCACGCGTCCGTCCCACCAACCTACGGCCAGACTCTTGCCATCCGGTGAAAAGCTGACCGAGTATCCTGGTGTCGGCCGGTTGGTGAGCGTGACGGGCTCGTTGCCGCGGGTTAGTTGCCAGAGATAACGCCATTCCCATCCACGGAGGTCTTCCTCGCCGGGCTGCGGCCGGTGCCGGTCCAGCAATCGGCGCGCTTTGCCGAGATTGTTCAGCTTGAGCGCCTGCTGGGCGAGATTCATTTCGGCGGCGTAGAGCAAGCGACGCGAGTGCTGCGCCTGAGCATCGGCGCGTTGCTGTTCGGTCTCGGCTTTCGTTTGCGCGGTTTGGGCTCCCTTGGTTGCCCGCGTCGCCCGAATCGCCTGCCAGGTGCTGACGCCAAAGCCAGCCACCAGCGCCACCGCCACAAGCGCCCCAGCAGTGAAGACGACTTGGTTCCTACGCCACGCTTTCTCAAGTTTGTAGGCCGGACTCGGTGGCCGCGCCACGATCGGCTCGTTGTCCAGATGCCGCTGGATGTCCGCCGCGAGGCCGTTGGCCGTTTCGTATCGGCGTGTCCGGTCCTTCTCCAAACACTTCATCACGATCCAGTCCAGGTCAGTGGAGAGTGACGAGTGACGAGTGAGGAGTTTGGGATTCCCGGAGGCCGCATGCAGTTGTGTCAGGCGGGTGCTCGGCCGCACGGGCTCCTTCTCCCGGATGATCTGCCGCAGCGCGTCGAGGCCGCCGCGTATCATTTCCTTCGCATCGAACGGCGTCTGGCCCACGAGCAATTCGTAGAGCAACACGCCCAGGCTGTAGATGTCCGCCCGCGTATCAACGTCCAGCCCGCTCATCTCCGCTTGCTCGGGGCTAATGTAGGCCGGCGTGCCGATGAACTGCTGAAACTGCGTAAACACGGTCTTGTCCGTCAGTTCACCCTGCGTGGCCTTGGCGATGCCGAAATCAATCACCTTCGGAACGGGCACGCCGTCGTGCAGCGTGACGAGGATGTTCGAGGGCTTAATGTCGCGGTGGATGATGCCTTTTTGGTGCGCGTGCTGGATCGCCTGGCAAACGAGGATGAACAACTTCAGCCGTTCCTGGGTGGGAAGCTGGTTCTCATCGCAGTACTCGGTGATCTTAATCCCCCGGACCAGTTCCATGACGAAGTAAGGCCGGCCGGAGGAAGGGGCGAGAGGCGAGGGATTAGGGTCTAGCCTGTCGCTCCTCACCGCTGGTCCCTCGCCTCTAGCCTCTCCTCCCTCCGGTGCGCCGATAGTCCCCGCGTCGAAAATCTTCGCGATGTTCGGATGGTCCATCATGGCCAGCGCCTGACGTTCGGCCTCGAAGCGGGCGACGATCTGCCGGCTGTCCATGCCCGGCTTGATGATCTTGAGGGCGACCCGGCGTTTGACCGGCTCCCGCTGTTCGGCCATCCAGACTTCGCCGAAGCCGCCTTCGCCGATCTTCTCGAGCAGCTTGTAGCGGCCGAGCATCTGTGCCGCGACGGCTTCCGGAGCGGGATCGAGTTTGAGGGTGGGCCGTTCCGCCTCCACGGCGGGTCCGGCCAAAAGACTGTCGTTGGCGAAGTGTTCCTTGAGCAACTCCTCCACCTTGCGGCGGAGAGTCGCGTCCCGGCCGCACGCCCCCTGAAGATACGCCGCGCGCGCCTCCGGCGTGGGCCGCTCGAGGGCTTCAAAGAAAATTTCCCGTTCAGTCACAATGCAAATCCGTTGAAATCGGAGGCGGTTCGGCCTGCGTCCTGATAAAGCGACATTTCGGCGGAAACCGCGCCACCGGATCTGAAAAAACTCCTTAGCCCGGACCCGCCGGGCCGGAAAGCGATGACCGAATCGTGCGTTTCAACCAAGCCCGGGCAAAGGCCCAATGCCGGTCCACCGTCCGGGGCGCGAGGTCGAGGGCGCCGGCAATTTCCGGAATGGTCATGCCGACGAAGTAGCGCATCTGAACTACTTCGGCCGCCTCTGGATCCTCCCGAGCCAGCGCCGTCAGCGCTTCGTCGATTGCCAGCAACTCTTGGGACGGCACGGCTATGGCGATGCGGGACTCGTGCAGTTCGTCGCCGACCTGATTGGCGCCGTGCTTGAGTCGCTGCTTGCGCCGGGCGTTGTCGATGAGGATCTGCTGCATCGCCCCGGCGGCGGCCTTGAAGAAATGCCGGCGATTGGCGAAATGCTGGTGGCCGTCGCCGGCAATCTTCAGCCACGCCTCATGCACCAGCGCGGTGGGCTGCAGCGTTTGACCGGCTTTCTCGTTGGCCATGCGGACGGCCGCCAGCTTGCGCAATTCGTCATAGACCAACGGCAACAATTGGTCGGCCGCCTTCGGATCGTCCGCATCAATGGAGTTGAGCAACCGCGTAATGTCGTCGGGCATAGCGGCAATCTAAGACCAGCGGGCGCGGTGCGGCCAGTCGGAACGCAAGTGTGGTTTAAGGATAGTGAATGGGCGATGGGACCATCTGGAGGTGATTCAGGTAGGAGGATGGGGTTGCCATCGGTTCGGAGGACCGCCGTCAGGCGGCGGAGTGTTACCGGCCGTCAGCGCGCGAAAAACTTTGGACTTCCGATTCCTTCCACGCGCGACTGGCTGAAGCCGCACTCTGAACGATCCCCGGCTTGTTTATCGGGCGGCTTCCAATTCATGCGCGCTTCTCGCGGCGTCATGGCCCGGTTCCTATGCCCAGGCTCTCGCAGCGCGCCCGCAACGTGCAGGCCCCCATCATCCCGCAGGTCGCGGATTGGATTCGCGCTCATCCCGGAACGCTTTCCCTGGGGCAGCGCTTCAACCAAGTCCGGCAGCCCACCGACGCCGGCGCCAATGCCGAAGGCGGGGCGTGGGGGACAGAGCATCTATCGGTGTTTCAGCGCGATCTTCCGCCGGTCATCTGCGGGCCGATTTCTTGGAAGAGCTCTACCCAGGAGAGCCAAATCGCGTTCTGGATCGTGGCCTTGCCGGTCTTTTTCAGCTCGGCCAGTTTGGCAGGGGACTCATCCGGCCAGTGGCCTATCCAGCCGTGGGCAAAGTCGCGGCTCCTGAGGAGGAAATCTCGCTGGTCGTCTGCGCCACAATTCAAGGGGAAGGTTTCGCCGATGACGACGGGCTTGCCCCAATCGAACTGCCTGAGGAGCTGGATCTCGTCCTCGACCTTGCCGGTCTTGGGATAGAGATGCGGCGAGACAAAATCGAGCTGTTCAGCGGCAGCCTGGTACGCGCCGGGGAAGGGAAGCATTCCCATCGTAATCAGGCGCGTCCGGTCGTGTTTGCGGATGGCGGCGACCAGGCGCTTCGTCCATTCGCGGAAGACGTCATCGCCGTTGCGCGGGCCGGGATTCAGGCTGAGCCGCTGACAGAACTCCACATCGCCCATCCTGCCCATGTACCACCCCTCGGCAGGCTTGCCGACCGCCGCCGGCTCGTTCACCAGATCATAGGCGAAGACGGCCGGGCTCTCGGCGCACGTGCGGGCGATGGTTTCCCAGAAAAAGGATTGCGTCTTCCAACGATCCTGCTCGTCCATGGAATCATACCACGCCATGCGATCCTTGATCTGGTAGCAGGCCAGGCCGGTGATTTTGAGATGGATGCCCGAGTTCTCGGCGATCTTGAGGAGCTTTCTGAATTGCTCCAGCGCGTGTGGATCGGTCTTCTCCGGACCCGCCAGGATACGGGGCATCTCCGGATGGATTCGAGCAACGGTGGCGCCCGCGGCCTTCATTTTGGTGAACTCCCGCTCGACACGGGCTGGGTCATTGGCCAGACGTTCCATGATGTCCACCGAGGCATAGTTGTGGCCCCAGGGAATGTAGCGATCGCCGGAGGGATGGAGGACGAAACCTTTCTTGTCAGGAGCCATCCTCACCGTCTCCATGCCCGCCGCCCAAGCCCCGGCCCCGAGGCACACCAGGGCAAACAGAAGCGAGCATTGGACCAAAACACGGGAAGCTCGAAGAGTTAGCGCTGAACCCCATGTCGAGTCAGCGACGGGAGCCAGCCGCCACCGATGGTCGAAATCCAATCTCAGTCTGAACGGCTGACTCCTGTTCGCTGGACCGTCTGGTTGGGCGGTTTCTCCAATACGTCTCATGTTCTCCTTTTCCTCCCACGAAAAAATGCAGTCGAGCATCCGACGATGGCGCCGAGAATAAGCAACTGAGGGATGCTCAAAATGCAAGTGACTTCGTTCGTGCCTGGCTTGCCGTAGTGTTCGGGTCCCTAGAACGCAACCAAAACGCGGGTAGGTCCAGTTAGAATACTGCGCGTTCAATCAAGTTACCGTCTGGCTTGGCGTTCACGTTTCAAGAAATAGCCGTTGCGAGCGCCGCAAAGAGAGCAGCTATCAGAAACGCATCGGCAACAGTACCACGACCCAAGTTCCTTTGTCGCAGGCGACGTCGGGTTCAGTAGGCGATGTGGCGAAAATTTCGAGGGACGGGGCATGGGTCTGTTTTCTTTGTGGGGGCATGCCCGGCGCGGTGAAGTGACTCGGGGACACGAATAGACAGGGTAGCCATAGTTGTTAGATCATGGATAAAGCAATGGCCTGCGCCCTGGAGGGGTGCCGGAGCCTCCAGCATCCCTTCAGAGCGCAGAAACGATCCGTCGTCCCAGTCCCAGGGCTCCGTCCGGCGGGTCGCTGCCATGGGCTGGGGTTCTCCAGGTCTTTCAGGCCGGCAGAAAGGGGACTTCACGCGCGCGGAAGAAGTTACGGACGGACAGCAGCCCGTCCCCATCCCCTCTGCGGCCTTTGCGTCCATTGCGTGAGGCCCATTCCCCGGGCTCCGGCGCCTCGCGCCAAGGGCGCAGAATGGAAAGAGAGCGCCAATGGCTGGTCCTGGTACGCGGGAATCTGAGGCGGCGGAAGCTCCGCCTGCAGAGCGGTGCCTTGCATTTCAGTCTATTTCTGCAAGACAACGCGAGTCCTCATGAGAACCAAGCCATGCTTCGGGCCATGCTTCGCATCGGTCTTCGCGACGATTCAGCGGTGCTGGTCCGGGTTTCCTCCCCGGTGGCGATCCGCCACCGGCCGGCGGCCTTCCGGCCTGTTCACGGTGGGGCGGCAGGTTGCGGTCGCCATGGGGATGCTGGCCGGAGTGCTGTCCGCTTGGTCCCAGCCATTCGGGCCGGTCATCACCATCCCCATCGAGAAGGTGCGGGAGACCTACCTTAACATCGCCGAGAACGGAGCCCGAAAGTCGTGCGGGGTCAGCCTTTATGGCGAATGGCCGGTCTATCTGAATTACACCAACCGCACTTCGTACCGGATCTTCACGCCCGGCCTGGCACGGATTCCCAACCCGCAAAGCTCCGTTCCGCCGGGCGGGCGTTTCCGCTTCTACGGCTACTTCAACGGAATCGACACGGGCAACCTCAACGCCATCTGTCCGACGGAAATCGGGGGCGGCCTGCCGGACTGGTATGTGGAGATCCAGCGCCGCGGGCCGCGCGCCGCGTTCGGGGTGGCAGAGTTGAGCCCGTCGGACCCGGGATTGGCTAGCTTCCGGTCGGCGTCCACCGATCCCGAAGGAGATCCGATCGCCTTCGAACACTGGAACTTCGGCGACGGTACCGAAGGCTCCGGTGTCAGCCAGATTCATCGCTACGCCAAGCCCGGCACCTTCCGGGTCCAGCTCACAGTGACCGACAGCGACGGCTTGACCAACGCCGGCACCATCAATTTCACGGTGCCCGCGCCCAAGCCCGTGGTGACCGTTTCGCTGCTGAACAAGCATTCGCGCAACCGCATCGAGCTGGGCGAGGAGTTTGGGGTGCGTGTGACTGTTCAGGCGACCGTGGAAGGACTCGGCGCGCTGTCGAACCTGGCGTTCATCGGGCCCGCGCTGGCTGTTCCCGAAATCTTCACCATCGTCAGCGCGCCGGAGGAGACGTCCCTCGGCGCCTTGCAGCCGGGGGAAAAAAGGGAGTTCCTCTGGACCCTGCGGGCCGACAAGGCCGGGCAGTTCGCGCTCACCGCCGCCTCGGTGTCCGGCAGGGACGCGGCCGACCGGACGGTTTTGGGCTCGAGTGCCGCCGTCCGGGGCCAGGTGACCGCCCTGATTGTCGAGGTGATGCAACAGCCGCCGAGACTGGTCTTGGGCGCGGACAACAACGACGACGGCGCGACCAACGCGCTGGACCGGAGGGTGAAGCTCATCGTGTCCGTGGCCAACGTCTCCCAGGAGGATGTGACCGACGTGAAGGCTGTGATCGTGGACGATCCGATCCAGCTCACCAGTCTGGCGCAGGACCTGAACATCTGGCTGACGCCCCTGGATGTCCCACCGGGCGATTTCGGAACCATCCGGCCCGGCGTGGAAAATACGGTCTGGAAGACAAACACCTACGAGGCCACGGATCGGACCTATGCGCAGGCTTCGATCTTGCTTCAGGGCAAGGCGGGCGACGCGGGGGTGCAGGAGCGGGGCGAAGGGATCGTCAACGTCGGGGGCGAGACCCTGTTGGAGGCCCGTTTCGCCATCGAGGCGCGGCCTTACAAATCCGGGCAACCCGTGCGGGTGTATGGCTCCCTCAAAAATGTGTCGAAGTTTCGCGACAACCGCGGCGTGGTGCTGGATGAGGGAAAGACCCTGGGAGTAGCGGTGTACCCGAAGACGGAAGGCAACGGCGGCGGTGGGTTCGTGTACCGGGCGGACAGCGGCGGCCACACGCCGACCGGTCCGACCGGCTTTGTGCTGGCTCCGGACGACGAGATCGAAATCGAGGCCATTCTCCCGACGGTGGAGGCGCCGCAGGGCACTTCCCTGAAGCTGGACTACAACGTGGTGGTGTTGATCCACCATGAGGGCGGACTGCCGAAGCTGGCGAACCCCACGCAGTACGAGGTGGTGGAGCAAGGGGAATTCTCGGCCTCCCATTTGGTCACCTTGGAGGGGGTGCCGGAGGTGCACGATCCCTGGTTCACCTGCCCGATCGAGACCCTGTGGCTCCCTGACTATCTCTCCTGCCGGTTCGCCACCGGAGTCATCAAGGCAGGCGTTGGATTGGGTCAACTGGCCTGGCTGGCCGGGTCCGGTTTAGCCCAGATGCCCGGCTGGCATTACCGATGGGTCGCGTGGAAGATTTGGATGAGGGAACAGGCGGTCCAAGCCCTCATGGGAGACCTCCGGGCCCGGCAGCGCCTGGCTGAGGAAATCAGCATCGACTTGATCGCGCTCAAGGACGTGGGGGTGGAAAGCCTGCAGGCCATCGCGATTACGGCGGACAGCACCCTCGCCGCGATGGACCGCAGCCTCTACTCCTTCGCGACCGATGTTCTGGACGGAAATTACCGCAAGGTCGCCGGCGACGTGACCGAGGTGGCCGGCGAAAACGTGGACATGGCCTTCGAGGCGCTGGTGGCCGCCCGGACCCTGCGGGCGGCCTCGCTCGCGGCCGACGGGGTCGAGGGGGTGGCGACCACGGCGTTGCGGGAATCGCTCCAACGGCAGACCGATGAACTCGCCGGAAAGGTCTCGGAAAACGCGGTCCGGCGCGGGCCCGAATACTTGCCCACGAGCGGCATCCTCAAAGCGGGCATGGATGTCACCGATCTCCCGGCCGTCTGGCGGGACGCTTACGGCGCCCGGGCGGAGGACATCAAGAACCTCCTGAAAATTGCCAAGGATGAGGGCGTGATCATCGCCTTCCGCTCGCGCGCGCCCACTGCCGCGCGGCTGTTTGACGAGGGGCTGGCGTGGCTGAAACCCGGTGGCGTCGGCATCAAGACCGTCAGCGACATTGACCGCAAGTTCCTCGGCTATCTCGACGACTGGGATGCCAAGTGTTACCTGGTCGAGCCGCCCATACCATGGAAGCCCAAGGGGCCGGAACGCGATGCCCTGGTGAACGCTTACCTCGACCGGTTTGGTCAGTTGAAGGGGACCAGCGATGCCTCGAAGGACCTGCGGAAGGCCGTACAGGAGCGGCTGGGAACCCGGCTGGATGAGTGGCCCAAACAACTCGAGAAGTTCAGCGACTACGTGGATAATGGGATTGACGTGAACTTTCACCTGCAGAAGCAGGGCCTCCCAGAGCATCTGATACCCAACAACCGGGCGAAACAACGGGCTCTGATCACGCCTGAGGAACTTCCCGCGAAAGATGGCCTGCCGCGCCGGCAGGTGTTCCGGCTGCAAATGGAGGGTCCGCCGCCCCGCGGCACGGGAGTCTTCAAAGACATTACCGGGGACATTGATCTGCTGGGCATCTTCGGCCCCGACGGGAAGCCGCTGAAGGACGTCGCTAAACGGGTGCGGCTTTACGAGCAGTTGCAGCGCCTGATCGGCATCCAGCACGGCGAGTCCTTCACCTTTTCAGCCAGTGAGAAGCTGCGGGAAGAGTTCGTGCGCTGCTGCATCGAGGGTGTGGAAGGGGCGGAAACGCTGCTAGCCGCCATGCCCGACGAGCGGGTGCGCGCCACCTATTTCCGCGACAAGCAGTCCATCTTTTCGGAGGGGCCCAACGGCGAAATTGGTCCCATCGTGCAGGAAGATTTCGCGTTCCTGCCGGGGACCTTGACCGAACTGGCGAGCGAACTGCGGCCTCCGGGCGGACTGCAACTGCCGCCCCTGACCAGCGCTCTCGATGAAGCGGGCGCGCCCTTCACGCCGGCCCGGATTCAGGAACTCGTGAGTGGCCTGGGGGACGCCTCCCGCGCGGGCCGGTTTTTCCGCACCAACAGCGTTCCTGGCCGGCCCGACGGCGCTGGCGGCGCCCAAGAGTATGCGGAACCGGGCGCTCCAGAGTCGGGCGAGGTCGGAAACAATGCCGGTGCACGAAGCGCCCGAGGTCTGGGGAGATCCGCCCGGACTGGCAGCGCCCGTGCCGGTGAATCGGAAGCCGCCGCCGCCCTGAACGCCGCGTTGACGGGCCTGATGGCGGAGGGCTACCGGACCGAGCCGCCCACACCACCGCCCGGAGCGGCCGGTGGCCGGTGGCGGTCCACGCCAGCCAACCGTCTCCGGCAGGGCGACGAAGTGCGCCTGGCGCCGCTGACTTACCTGACCGACGACCTGCCGGCGGGGGCCTCCGTGCTCTCCACCTTGACCCTGCGGGAACTGGGCATGAACCCCGACAGTTCCTTCTTCGCCGTGGGCGACACGGTGGTCTTGGATCCCGGCGGCCCGAACGAGGAATTCGCCACGCTGGTGAGCGTGTACCCGCTTACGTTATCCCGGCCGCTGGCCTTGCCGAAGCAGATCGGCGACATGGTCCTGTTCCTGGGCGGCGTGGCGGACGACCATTCGCTGCCGGGCGCTCTGCCCGCGCCGGGAAGCCTCCTGGTGTGGCTGCGGTCGGACAGCGGTCTCAGCCTCGACGGCACGAACGTCGTCTCGTGGACCGACCAATCGCGCCACGGCTTCGTCTTCACCGCACCCAGCGAAGCGCGCCGGCCCGCCTGGGTCGGCAATGTCGTCAATGGGCTGCCGTCGGTTCAATTTTCGTCGTCGCAGTTGGTGGGCGACCTCGGCCGCACCCTCACCAACGCCACCCTTTTCACGCTCTGCCGGTTCACCGGTGGAGGCGCCTCGGCCGTCGTGTACGCGTTCGGCACTCCGAATTTTTCCGGCCTGATGATGTCGCTGGGCCGCCGCAACGGCCACGGCGCCGATCATTACGACGGCGCGGTGAACCGGGTGGCCGACAACGTCATTCTCGGTTCGGACTTCCGGGTCATTTCCCAGGTGCATGGTGAAGGGGGTCCCGACCGGCATCACCTGTCGGTCAACCTGCAATCGGTGCTCGATACCCGGACCACGACCGGACGTGCCTACTCCGCCGTTGCCACCAACGTGGTGATCGGCAAGTGGATCACCGGCACCTCCTACCTCGTCGGCGACCTGGTGGAATGGATCGTTTATGACCGCGTGCTGAGCGCCGGGGAGCGGCTCGAAGTCGAGGAATACCTGCGAAAACGCGCCGGGCTGAGTCCATTCGTGCCGGACGGCAGTCTCGACCTGGCGGGCTCCCGGATCGAAGATTTCAACGTCCCCTCCGGAGAAACCCCCTCCTGGAGGCTGGATCGGGCGGATCGCCAGTTGACGCAGGCGGCGTCAGCCTCAGGCAATCCCTCCGTCGCACTGTCCGATTTCGCAGTGACCGACCAGGTCCTCCGCACCCGGCTGCGTTCGGAGGACGGCCCAGGCGCCCTCGGAGTGGTGTTTGGGTATCGGGACCGCGGTCAGTTCCACCTCTTCGACTGGCGGCAGACGACCAGCAATCACGTGGACTGGGGCACCGCCCACGCCGGAATGCGGCTGCGCAGCTTCCACCTGCCGGAAGGCCAGGAACCGACCGGGGCCGATTTCTGGTCGGGTCTGGACACCACCCGCGTGACCACCTGGCGGACCAATGACGTGCCCTGGGCTCCCGGTCGCGAGTATGAGGTCGTGCTCCGCCTCCGTGCGGACCAGACGGTTCTGGAGGTCTATCTCGGCGCTCGAAATCTGGTGACGTGGATCGTTCCGGAGTTGAAGGGGGCTTCGGGGCAATTCGGCCACTACGCCCACGCGCTGCCCAACGCGCGGTTTGGTCCGGTGGTGTTGCCGGGAGGCGCGCCCTGGATCACTGCGTTCGAGCCGGACGACCAAGGCCTCTGGACGCTCCGCTGGATAAACGGCGTGCCGCCGTTTGTCGTCGAGGCGAACACCGACCTGACCAGCGACGCTTGGAATCCGGTGGCTCCGGCAACGTTCAATTACTCCGGCGCCCCGCCGCTGTCGGATGAATCCCTGCTGTTCCGCGTCCGCAGTGCCGGCGTGGTGCCGGAGGGGGAGGACCGCGGACGGGCGCCGACTTTCGGCAACAGCGGCGATCCCTGGTGGATCCGACGCGCCGGTCCCACGCGCATCGAGGCGGAGAATTTCGACGAGGGCGGCGAAGGTCTGGGGTACCACGACACGACTCCGGCAAACAATGGAGCCGCATATCGCGCGGAAGCCGTGGATATCGGTGTCACCGGCGACGCAGGCGGCGGCCACGCCGTGGGGTGGATCGAAGCGGGCGAATGGCTTGAATTTTCGATCCACGTCGAAGAGGCCGGCGCTTATCGGCTGCGGGCGCGCACCGCGCGCGGTCAATCCAGGAACCGCACGGTCCGGTTCCTGTTCGATGGCGTAAACGCGACGGGCGATTTGGTGGTTCCGGCGACCGGCAACTGGAACACCTACGTCACCGTGGAGTCCGAAACGTTTGAACTCGCCGCCGGGACGCAGGTCCTCCGTGCGGACATGGCCAACGGAGGCTTCGACCTCAACTGGATCGAGATCATTCCCGCGGAAGCACCGTAAGGAAATGAAAGCGAACCGTGGTCCGTCGGTTCCTCCATCGCTTACGCGGGGGGGAGCGTCGAAGTCCCACACGTTTCAAAAGTTGGAAACCGGCCTCTTTCCGCAAAAAGGAAGGCGATGACGCTTGGAACGAGGCGGCCCGCATCCTCGAGACGTTGCCCATTGAGTTTCACGCCGCCACCCGTGCGCTGGAGGATCGGGCGGCGATTTTCAAGGCCGCCCACAGACTCAGCCTCGCGGACGCCTTCGCCGCCACGCTGGCCAAGGAGAAGAAAGCCGAACTCGTCACCGGCGACCCGGAATTCAAGAAGCTGGAAAAGGATGTCAAAGTCCACTGGCTCCCACGTTCAGCGTTTGAAACGCGCGAGGAAGCAGAAGGGACATCTATTGATGACGTCTGAATGGCCACCCGGCCGCCGTTGGACCATCGCGATGACCGTGGCAATCGCCCAGGTGCCCCCCCATCGCAAAGTGGTCCTGCCACCAATGATTCACTCGACGCCGGAGAGATCCCAACCAAAGCCTACTGGGTGTCTCTCGCCAGGATCAAAAACAGCCTCGCCAGCAGAATCTGTGAGTGATGATTTTCAGCGATCATTCGCAATCATCAGGTGTTCAATCGCTGACGATGCTGCAACAGGCCTTAGCGACTGGATGCCGGATTCGCCGAATGCGCCATTCTAACCAGCAAATTCTGCTGAAGAGCCCCCTATCCTTAGCCGCCGGCACATTTCCCCGCTCACGGAGACAACACGAGGCGGGGCCTACGCGGATTTCAACGGCGGCTCAGCGGGACAACCGATTCGCCGGTAAAGCGCTTCATACTGAGGGACAATGACCTCGGCGGAGAACCGCTCTTGAGCACGCACGCGGGCGGTGTGTCCCAGGGACTGGCGGAACGATGCATCATTGATCAAGCGTTGCAGGGCCCCCGCCAGGGCATGCGCGTCGCCTTGGGGAACCAGCATCCCGCTGCAGTGGTCGGCCACAAGCTCCGGAATCCCACCCACGCGGGTCGCCACACTCGGGCAACCGAAGCAGGCGGCTTCCAGAATGCTGAGGCAGAAGCTCTCCGTTTCGGAGGCAAACACCCCGAGATCGGCGGCCTGCAGATACTCTTCGATGACGCTGACGTTCTCGCGGACAATCAGCCGTTGCTCCAAACCGAGCTGCCGTGCCTGCTCCATAAATGGCGCGAAGCTGCCCCCGGCCAGCACGAGCAGCTTGAAGGGAGTGGCCGGCTTCAGGAGGGAGACCGCCGTGAGGATGAGGTCCACGCGTTTCAGCGGGCGAAGATTCGAGGAGTGGAACAGCAAAATTTCGCCCGGTCTCAGCGCCAGTTCGGCGCGAACCTCTGCCCGAGGCCTTCGCGGCTGGCGCGGTGCGAAGAAGTTGTGGATCACATCCACCCGCCCCTCGAAGCCCAGCAACCGCACACTTTCTGCCTTCAAAAACTCGGAGACGGCGGTGACGGCGTCGGAGCAGTTGAGGGCATGCCGGATGGCCGGACCGTAACCTGGGTCCCGGCCCAGCAGCGTCGTGTCGGTGCCGTGGAGCGTGGTGATGACCCGCGGTCCGCACCCCGGTGGAAGCATGGACCGGGCGAGGATGGCAGCCGTGGCATGGGGCACGGCGTAATGCACATGGATCAGGTCCAATCCGTGGACCCGACTGACCTCCGCCATTTTCACCGACAAGGGTAGTGTGTAGTCGGGATACTTGAAGAGGTCGTAGTCGTTGATCGCGACCGGATGGAAATGGAGGCGGGGCGCCCCGGCCGGCAACCGGAAGGGACGTTCGTAGCTGATGAAATGGACTTCGTGGCCGCGCTTTGCCAGTTCCTCCCCCAATGCCGACGCCAGCACCCCGCTGCCGCCGACCGACGGATAGCAGGAGAGGCCGAGCTTCAATGGTCTCGCGGTCGGCATGTCAATGGCGGCAGGCGCTGGCGGTCAGCGGACGCAGGGAATCGAAGACCGGAGGATCGTTGGGAAACAGCGCGACGGCATGCGCGACGCCCGCACGAAGGCCCAGCAGGCTCGCCCGCGCGAGCTGAAGTTCCACATAGCTTCGGGCGGACACCTGGGTGGCATGCGCCTTCATGGCGGCCGTCCAGGCGTCCATGGTTTCGGCAGCGGAGACGTCAATCAACAACGGCGAGAGATCGGAGGGTTCGGCCTCAGGGGTGACGGCATAGAAGAGCAGTTGGGCGATGGCATGGGGCGGTTGCTCCCGCAGTTCGGCCACGCCGCCATAGCGAGCCAATCGCGAGGCGTCTCGCACCAGGGTGCCCAACCTCCAATGGTCCGGGTGCTGGTTCTGCACCACGCTGGGAGCCAGAACGATTCCCGGACGCACCCGGCGGATGATCCCTGCCAAACGGATCGCGTGCTCCGAACGGAGTTCCAGATGCGCGTCGCCGTCGAGTGGGATGAATTCGATCGCCGCCTGCAAAAGGGCCGCTGCCGTTTCCGCTTCCCGGACCCGTTCCTCGGGAGTTCCCCGAGAACCGGACTCGCCACGGGAACAGACGACGAGATGCACGGCCCGACCCAGCCGGGCTTCCTGAAACACCACGGCGCCGCAGCCGAACTCGATGTCGTCCGGGTGGGCACCGAAGACCAGCATCGGGGCGGGTTCAGCCGGGCAGGTCGGTGTAGGCTTCATCGGAACGGTCAATGGCATCGCGGTTGAGAAAAGTGATCTCCGGTGTGTCTTCGCGGCGCAGATAGGCCTGCTCGCCGGCCCCGGCGACATAATGGGTGCAGCGCACGACCGATTGCATCCACCGGAGACGGCTGTCGCGGGTGGGGCTGATCTGCTCCTTCCCGAAGTCCATGGGCGGAAGGGTGACGAAGACGTCGCCGCCTTTGTGCAGCTTCAACGCACCCTCCATCCAGCGGGCCCGGACGGTCTCGCCCTCGCAGGGGACGTCCACGAAGAAGTCCTCGATGTCACAGGCGGCGCGCCGCACGGCCGGATCGGCCGACCGCACGATGCGGATCCCCTCCAGCAGGCCCATGTGCCGATACATCTCCAGGCAAAAGTCGGCCACGTTGGCGGCGGTCGTCGCACGGAAGGCGTCCACCCAGCGCCGTTCCACGTAGGCCGGAAGTTGCAGCGTGGTCTTGGAGTGCCAGTCGGAACGGATGCCCTTCCGATACATCGGGGAGAACTTCCGCTGGACCTGGTTGTCAAAGGCGAAGTTCAGCTCGATGGGCTCGCCTGTCTTGCGATGGCGCAGCGTGGTGCGGGTTTCGCGCGGGTCGTGGTCGCTGTCATGATAGAAGAACACGATCTCGCCACCGATTTCCGCCTGAAGCCGGCGGGAGGTCTGGAACTTGGCGAAAAGAAAGCGGCGTGGAAAAAACCCGCAGGGCTGCTGGCCGAAGCAGATGATGGGTGAAGGGTTCATGCCGCGGGAGCCGCTGTGCTGGGGGGGGAAGCGCGCAATTTTCCAAGCAGCGTCTGAAACGCTAGGCTGAAGAGCACGCACGAGGCGCAGCCGATGGGATTGAGCCAGAGATAACCGATCTCGCGGGCGGGATAGAACTTGCCGAGAAAGAAAAGCAGCAGGACCAGCGCCTGGGCGGCCACCGCTGCCCAGAACACCGCCGACCCGCCGACCCGCTTCAGGAAAAACGCGACGGCGAACACGCCCAGCAGCGCCGGGTAAAAGATGGACGCCACGATGTTGAGCGCCTCGATCAGGTTCTCCGCGAAGCTCACGAACCAGGCGAAACCAATGGCGAAGAAACCCCACAGCGCGGTGAACCATTTCGCGTTGCGGACATTGCGCGCCTCGTCGTGCGCCTCGAGCGGGCGGAAATGCCGCCAGAGATCTATCGTGCTGGTCGTCCCCAACGCATTGAGCTCGCCGGCCTTGGAAGAGAGCGCCGAGGCGAACATCACCGCGATCAGCAGCCCAATCACCCCATGCGGAAGCTGGGTCAGGATGAAGGTGATGAACACATAATCGGAATCCTTGATCTTCGCCTTGGGATCCACGGCCCGCAGCGCGTCGCGTGCCTCCTGGCGGACCGCATCGGAGGCCTTCTGGGCGGCCAGCATCGCGGTCCGGGTGGCGGTCTCGGCGGCCGCATCGCCCCCCTCGCGGGCCGCCACCCAGGCACGGATCCTGGCCTGTTTATCCGCATGGATTACGGCGTATTTCTCCTCGATGGCCTGGAAGCGGGCACTCTCCGGGCCCGCCGCATGGCGCCGCCATTCCGTCTGGTTGAAGAACACCGGGGTATCCGGTTGGAACTGATAGAAGACAAAGAGCAACGCCCCGAGCAGCACGATGAAGAACTGCATCGGAATCTTGAACACGGCGTTGAACATCAGTCCGAGCCGCCCTTCCCGCAGCGCCGCACCGCCCAGGTAGCGCTGCACCTGGGATTGATCGGTGCCGAAATAGGAGAGTGAGAGGAAGAGGCCGCCCAGCAGCCCGCTCCAAAAAGTGTAGCGCCGTTGCGGGTCCGGGGTGAAGTCCACCGCCTGCAACTTGCCCAAGGCTCCGGCGATGTGAGCGGCGTCGTCCGGGAGCTTCGTCCACAGCACGACAAACGCCGTGACCATGCCGCCGAAGATCACCGCCATCTGCCAGCGCTGCGTCAGGTTCACCGCCGCGCTGCCGCCGGTGACGGTATAGACGATCACCAGCAGGCCCGTGAACAGGATGGTCAGGTCCAAACGCCAGCCAAACACCGTGGAAAGGATGATGGCGGGCGCATAAATTGTGATCCCGGCCTGCAAGCCACGCTGGAGCAGGAAGAGTGAAGCCCCCAGCAGCCGCGTCTTGGAGTCGAAACGCCGGCCGAGATATTCATAGGCCGTATAGACGCCGAGCCGGCGGTAGATCGGTAGAAAGACCGCGCACACGATGATCAACGCGAGCGGCAGGCCGAAATAATTCTGGAGGAACGCCATCCCGTTCTCATAGGCCTGCCCCGGCAGCGACAGGTACGTGATCGTGCTCGCCTGGGTGGCCATGACCGACAGGCCGATGGTCAGCCAGCCGGTGTTGTGGTTGCCCTTGAGATAGGTATTGAGGCTGTGGGTATGACGCGTGCGCCACGTGCCATAGGCCGCAATCCCCACAATCGTCCCGAGCAGCACCAGCCAGTCGAGCAGGTTCATGCAAACACCCGCGAAAACAGCGCCAGGAGCAGGACGCAGAAAACGAAGAACGCGAAGACGAACAGATACACCTCACGCCAGGTGCGGAGGCCGGGCACGCCGGGAGCATCATCCGCGGGGGAAGGATCGGGCGCCGGCTTCATTTTCCCAGGGAGACCAGATTGGCGAACAGCCGGTAGGCACCGGGCACTCCCGCCGGCAACTGGCGAAAAAAGGCGAGGCCCGTGTAAACGAAGTGTCCTTGGCCGTGCCGGGCGATCAGCACGCTGCTCTTCAGCGGCGTCTCACCGGGATCGTTCATCGCCAGGATCGGAGTGAACTGCGCCTCATCCCACGAACTCGGGAAATAGGCGCCCCGTTCCTGCACCCAGCCGGTGAAATCGTCCGGCCCGATGCGGTTTGGCGTCGTCAGCGCCGGATGATCCGGCTGGAGCAGTGACACCGGCGCATGCTCATCCGTCACCCGCTGCTGCGGAGCGCTGCCCTCGATGGAAAGAGCGTAGGGGCCGAGCTTCGGAGTCTTCAGGCCGTTGGGACGGTTATATTGCGCCACCACTGTTCCGCCCGCTTCGACATAGGCGAAGAGACCAGAGAGGTTCGCGGCGAGATCGGTGCGTTCATTGAACGCGCGGACCCCGATGACGACGGCGTCGAGTTCGCGCAGCGTTTCGGGCGTCAGGTCGGCACCGGTCAGGACGGTCACCCGGTAGCCGAGCTGTTCCAACGCCGCGGCTGTGTCGTCCCCGGCTCCAGGCAGGTAACCAACGGCCTTGCCGCGCGCCGCCACTTCAAAGGCGGCCACCCGGAGCCGCGCCGGCGGCTGGAGCAGTTGATGGGGAATGTGCGGATAACTGATCTCGACCCGCTGGTTGGTGAAGCGCGTGGCACCGATTTCGGCCACGGCCTGCACGTCGCCCAAAGACGCGGAGGCGGGTGCGGTGAGAGTGAAATCAAGCGGGACCGTTCCACCGTCCTGGGCGAGGGAAAACGGCCGGGAGACCGGCGACACGCTCCAGCCGGCTGGGGTTTCGAGCCGGACCGTTCCCCGGATGTCTGGACGCGCCGCCCGGACCTCAACGCGGACGGTTTTGCGTCCGCCGGGCACGACCAGGGTCACGCCGGAGTCGAAACGCAGCGATACGGGAGAAATCACGGCCAAGGGCCTGGCAGCCGCGGCGGGCCCGTCCGGTGCCGTCGGCGCCGTCACCGGAACGGTGACCGCCAGCTTTTGTCCGGCGATCTCTAAGTCGAAAGCCACCTCGAAGCTGGGCGGATTCTCCGGCAGCCCGATCAGCATGGCGTCCGCGACGCGGGACATGCCGGTCGTTGGTTCCTCGCGCAGCCAATAGGGCTGGGTCAACGGGGTGGCCGGTGGAACGGTGAAGGAGAGTTCTCCCTGGACCGACACGCCCGGCTTGAGTTCGGCCACGGTCTGCCGCTCTGCCAAACCGGCCACGCGCACTGCGTTCAAGCGCATGGGCACGGCGGAGGTCGCTGTGGCGCCAAACTGCAGGTTCAGCGTTTCGTTGGGGACCACGTCTCCGGTCGAAGCGACCGCGGTAACGGTCAGGCCAAGGCACTGCTGGAGGATGCGATCCAGCTGGCGTCGCTTATCCAGCACCACGGGATCGGGTGGCAGCCCGGCAACCTCGGTCCGCAGCTTCAGCAGCGCGGGAACGCTGGCAGCAGGGTTTGCTGGATCGAAGTTGGCCAGGGCATCTTCCACGAGACTGCCGACCACCGCGCCGCCGGGAACGCGGTTCCAGGTGACCTCAATGCCGTCCATCAGATCGTTTGTCGCGGCATCGCCCGCGAGCAGCGTAAAGCTCTCACGCCACGATCCGTCGCCGCTGCCCGTGGGCCGAAGCCCGAATCCCTGGGTCTTGTGCTGCGCGCGGCTGTGCATGGCGATGGTTTGATATGTCTCGCCCGTGACCGCATCCCGACCGCCGGCCTGAAGCACCAGGGCTCCCGCGGCTGGACTGCCCCACCCATTGTGCAGGATGCGCTTGGGCTGCCAGGGCGGAAGTCCCTCGGCGAGTTGCTCCGGAAACGCCTTGGGATCGCCCGACAGCTTGAAGGCCTCCACCGCGAGCATGGCGGAGGCGGTGTGGTGTCCGTGGGTGCCACTCGGTTGTGGCGAAAAACGGGTGACCACCACATCCGGCCGAAAGGTGCGGTAGATGCGAACGATATCGCCCACGACCTGCTGGCGATCCCAGAAAGTCAGCGTCTCCGGCACGCTCTTGGAAAAGCCGAAGTCCAGCGCGCGGGTGAAAAACTGGCGGCCCCGGTCCAGGCGGCGCGCCGCCAGCAGTTCCTGCGTGCGGGCCACCCCGAGGCGCTCGCTAAACTCCGGCCCGATCTCGTTCTGGCCACCGTCACCGCGCGTAAGCGAAAGATACGCGGTGCGATAGGCCCGACCCCGTGCAAGGTAGGTGATGAGCTGGGTGTTCTCGTCGTCCGGATGCGCCGCGACGTGAAGCACCGTGCCATAGGTGGCAAAGGCCCGGAGGTCTTCGCGGATGGCGGGAGACAACGGCGTGGGGGTATCGGTGAAACCGCGACCGCCGGCCGCCCAGACCATGACCAACACACAAAGACTGTGGAACCCGGCACGGCGCGCGCACATCATTTGAGCGAGGCGACGAGATCCCTTCACTTCTTGACGGTGAACGCCACGGTGTAGGCCGTTTTCTCCCAGGACAGCTTGATGATGCCGCCGCCCGAAGCGCCCTTTTCGACCGACACGGTCAATTGGTCCACGTCGGTCGCGACCGGCTCCTTCTTGGCGTCCACCCGGGCCACGTCGGTTTTCTCATTCACCGGCACCCCCCAAGCCCCGAGCGTGCTGCTGAAGGCCAGCTTGGCCGAACCGTCTTCGTTTGGCACGAAGTAGAGCGTGTAGGCACCGGCGGGGAGGGTGGTCTCGCCGAACACCAGCGGCTGCTGGGTGAGGAGGGTGGTCGCCTCGTCCGCCCCCATGCGCCACGCTTTGCCGTAGGGCACGAGCCCGCCCCAAATCTTCCGGATCTCGCCGGTCTTGGGGTCTTTCGAATAGGGCCGGCCGTAGGTGATGGTGACCCGGCTGCCATCAATGACCGCACTGACGGTTTCGTGCGGGCTGGTGCGCTTCTGCTGGGCTTGGAGCGGTGACACGCCGATCAGCAGGGCGGTCAGAAGGAGTGAACTGAGTGTTTTCATTCGATTTATGTGTGAGTTGCCCATTTCTCGCTGAAAATCCGGTCAAGACTGCGGCCATCGTTCCACGGAGCACAGCCGTGGACGGAGGGTGGCGACGCTGGCCCTGAAAGGCAACCCCATGAGGCTCCCTCCACAGTGGCTTACTCTCCTGAGACCGCGGCCCTGGAAACCGGTTTCCATGAAATTTCACGCTGGCTGAGCAGCCCCCATCAGGCCCCCACCCCGGCGATCTTCGCCAGGCCCGCACGGATTTCCGCCTCGGGAACCCAAGTGAGGCGCATCAGAAACCGGACCGGGCCATCCATCCATCCGCCCCACGCCGGCGGGCACGGTGATCTGCGCAAACGCTCCGACTTCGGCAAGGCAGACGTCCCGAGCCAGCGCCGTCCGGCGTGGCACCGCGTGCTCCGAATCCGTGGTGGAAAGCATGCGGATTCGATACGTTTATCGCGAAGGCTTGGCAACGAAAACATGCCGGAGCCGGCATACTTAACAAAAATCCTTTCAACCCAACCTAAAAGGCATTAATTCATAAGGCCTCACCAATATGAAAAACATCACCGCAACCATCCTGTTCGCCGCGTTCCTTCTTTTGAACGCAAGCGCACTTTCAGCCCAAACTGCGCCCAAAACGGTCGTCCATGTCGTGACGGTCAAATGGAAGGCGAGCGCCACACCCGCTCAGATTCAGGCGGCTTTGGATGGCGTCCAGGCCCTGCCCAAGGAGTTCAAAGGCATCACCCGGGTGTGGACCAAGGCGATCAAGGTGCAGGGGGACAAAACTCACGCCTTTGTGATGGAGTTTACGGATGAAGCCGCCTTGAAATCCTACGCAGACAGCCCTGCGCAAAAGAAATGGTATGAGGTGTACATTCCTATTCGGGAGGAGAGCACCACGTTCGACATCACCAATTGACGCACGCCAGTCTTTTGGGGCAGCCGAGTTTCGGAGCGTTGTTTTCGGGTTCTTCGTCGAAGATGAACCGGAGCCGACCGGATTTCGGAGACAGAGTGCTTTCGCCGCGCCGCAGTCCTCCAGTTTCAACGAGTCCGCTGGATCGGAGCTCTGAAGCGGCAGCGATTCCCTGGTGCGCTCGTCGAGGAGAGTCCTGGCATCGTGAAGCGAGATGATCCGTCGGCGTTGGAAGAATTCGAGGTATTCTGGTATAGCGCGCCGACAAGAGTGTCTGATTGCTAGTTTGGAGGCGCCGGCAGACGAGCACCGCTGGAGCATTTGCGACACGGTGTACTCGGAGTTAGCCATCCGCCGGAAGTAGCCGCTCGGTTCCAAGGTGGGCAACAGGCTCTTGGCCCGAAAGGAGGCCCGTCTTTAGTCAGCAGGATAGCCTGGGAACCAGTCCTGCTTTATCCGTCGGGAGGGCACCCCCATCCGACGCAACAGCCTGCTGACACCATCCACCATCGGCTCGGGTCCCGATACATAAAAGACCGGCGCCTTCAAATCCGGGACGAGTTCTTGGATCGTCTTCCGATCAAGGCGTTGGGGATCGAAGAGATAATGGATCACGAGGTGGCGATTCCGCCGGGCCATCGCGTCGAGATCCTTCCTGTAGGCGGCCACCGTGGTCCGGTTGGCATAAAGCAAGATCGCCCGCAGGCGTTTCCCGGCGTGGGCCGCCTCTTTGAGGATGGCCCGGAATGGGGTGATGCCGATGCCCCCGGCGATGAAGACGTACTGCTTCCCGGGATCGCTCACGATAAAGTCACCCTCCAGATCGGACACCTCGATCGTGTCGCCTCGTCGGAGCTTCTTGAGGGCCCGTTTGAACGTGCTGCCCTGCTTCTGCTTCGGGGCGAAACGAGTGGTGAGCATCACGTGGCGCTCGTATGGGGCGGAAGCGATGGTGAACCACCGGTCGGAGCCGCGGTCATCGGTGGGTGCGTGGTTGAGGACGTAATGCAGGAACTGCCCGGCTTTCCAGACCAGCGGTTTCTCCGACCTAAAGAGGAACGATTCGACGCCGGGGGATTCGGACCTTCGGGAATAAAGTTTTAATTTCACGAGAGAAAGAATCCGGGAAGGGGCAATAGTCAGGTCAGGATAACGCCTTCCTTGCTGGGCGAAGCAGCCCGTCCTTGCGGTCCTCTAGTCCAGCGTCGAATCGAAACCCAATGACCGATCCAGGCATGAAGCTCGCCGTGACTACATCCCTCTCATCCAACACGTGAACGGCCTTGGACTTCAGGAACTTGAGACGCGATGCGGCAATGTCAACCTTCTGACCTCCGGACAGATACAATGTAAATATTTTCATAGGCCGGCCTCTGGGCGATTCCACTTGAAGCTCGCTAATGACTTTTGACGGCATGGACAACGCTCTCGCCAGACCTGACCCACCGTTCCTCGGCCCGGTCTCCCAGCCCCTTCGGAATCAATCTTTCCAGGAACGGAAGCCGGACGTGCGGATGGCCTTGCGCATCGATTCTCGGCCGATAATCAATCAAGTGATGATTGTTGGAGCTGGCGGTGGCATTGTCCGATTCCAGCAAATACCACGCGATCCATACGCAAACAAAAAGAAAGACGTGGCAACCCAGACAGATCAAAATGGGCGCGAGCATGCTTCCATTCTGCATAGAGCGTGCCAATGAGTTTTGGCCCGCGACTGTGTCATTCGATCAATCACCCCAACCGCCATCCATTCCAGGACACGGGATGCAGCCCTCCTCAACGTGGAGAATGAGTGGACCCCTGCGGCCGGAGGGCGGGCTTTGAACGGCTCTTCCTTCCAGAACCACGCTTTCTGCCACCTCCTGTCAGCTTGTTCACCGTCGCCCAGGCCCGTGCCTTGGCCTCTTTCTCACCAAGGCCTCGCGCCTCATATCCGGCTTCAATATGCGCTGCCTGACGCTTTTGTTTGTCGGTATAGGCTGACTTGTCTCCCTGTGGCATAAAACACCTCACTCAGGTTAGTGGCCGATGGAATTGGTGATATCCGGGATCGGAGCCCGGAGGATCCTGCTTGAGTTCGTGTTCCCGGGAGAGTCCGGGGAATCTGGCCCCTATCCAACCCGCAGTGACACGAGCAGCAGCTACTTCATAGCCATACGCCCAGCTAGCAGCTTGCCAAATGGAGAATTTTTCATCTGGGGCGCCGGCCTTCAGAAGCCGCCAACCCAAGATTCCGCGTGTCCGAACGGGATCCCCCGAGCGATCTGCAAGGTTCCGACGAGGATGATTGTGGCCCAGGCACTTGAGACGATGCCACGTCCAGCCGCCCCCCGCGGATTGTCGGACGGTCCAGGCGTCCGCTGAGTTGGATTGGGGGAATTTCACCACATTGGGGTCAGGAAAGTTGCAATCTGCAATCCCGGCGAATGCGCGCCATGCAACGCGCAGGTGGATCGGATGGAGTTGGTCAGAAACAGTTCGCTATTCGGACGGCGCATAGAATTGATGTCGTGGCATGGCGCATGCAGAAGAGGATGTCGCCACTTTGGCACAAATATGAATACTTCAAATCGAATCCTCTTGGGCATCTTCATCATCACGTCCCTTTCGCTCACGACGCTCGTTCGAAGCGCGGAAACGCCCATGCCTCCTTCCGAAGGCGCCACAACAGCGGTGGACCTGAGTGCAAAGAAATTTTTGCAGCTCGCCAACATCTGCAGCCAAAAGGAAGTCCTCGTTGCCACCTTGGCCGAGACACGAACCACAAATGCCGCTGTCCAAAGCTACGCAGGACGAATCAAGACGGATCACCAGAAGCTCAACAGCGACCTGGCGAAGCTGGGTGTGACCCTTGGCGAACCCGCATTGGCGAGCAATCTTTTCGCGGCGTCTGCGCTGGATGTTTCCCAATCTTCGCCGACGAAGTCCAAGCGTCAGGGCAGGAACGTGCGGGTCACCCCTCTTGATGTGAACGATTCCCGCGCCCATCTTGAAGCGGCGCGCAACAGTGTTGCCAAACTTTCCAAACTGTCCGGCTCCAGGTTCGACACCGCATTTGCCGAAATGATGGTTGCCGATCACGAAGCCGCAATCGCTCTCTTCGACCAGGCGAGCCGATCTGTCGAAGACGAGGCCGTGCGAGACTTTGCATTGGAAGCCCTGCCGATTCTGCAGCAACACCTCGCCGCTACGGGAATCCTCGAGAGGAGGCTGGAGATGCGGTTGAGCTCGATTCAATGAGGCCCCAGATGCGATTCCATATCCTTGCGGGTTGCCTTCCCACCCTTGCATCGCCCACCCCACCAGTAGGTCGCCGATCAACGGAGCACCCGATCCAGCTTCGACCGCCACCGGAAGTCGGTCGCGCGCCATTGAGCAGCGCCGTTCACTAAACCGAGACCTGCAAACTGGAAGAGCGGCGACTCGCTGGGGGGTGACCGCTCCACAGCCCGGCGCGGCCGGCGGGAGTTTGTCGCGAAGCGACAGCTCCCGCCTGTGCCGTTCAGCCTTCTCTGTCCGCCGCATGCAAGGCGCGTGCGCCCCTGACTTACCGAAACGGTCGCGCGGAGGCGCATCGCGCCGATTGCTATGGTCGGCAGGACAGGAGCCGCGTAGGCTGCCCGACGCAACTCCAATGGAACACACAGGCAAGGCCCCCCGATTGCATTTTGAGCCGCCGGAGCCCGGTTCGTGGGAGCAGGATCCCGTGCATTTCCCGCGTCCCATGACCCGCTACTTTCAGGAGACTCATCCTCCCTCCTTCGCAAAGGGCACCAACGACTTCGCCCGCTTTTACGGGTTGCTTATTGACGGGCTCCGGATCGGCTACGTGAACGGCTTCGGCTACAATCAGGTGCTGCCGGCTCCGGATGCCGAAATTCCAGGGCGGCTTCAACGCTCCGAAGAGGTCTTTTCACGGAAACTCTGGCGGGAGCAACTTCGCGACTGGGACGAGAATCACAAACCCTCCTCCATCGCCACGCACCGGGCGCTGCAGGCCGTGAACCCAGAGGCACTCTCCGACGCGGAGTTGGTCGCCTATTTGAAGCGTTGCCGTGATCATCATTCGGCCATGATCGCCCAGCACATGCGGTTCACCGCTGGGGCCATTCTTCCGACGGGGGATTTTCTTGCGCAGGTTGGAGAGTGGACGGGCCTGCCTCCGTCCGAGTTGCTGGGCCTGCTGCGCGGTTCGTCCGAGGTGTCCGCCGGAGGCTCTGACGAAATGAAATCGCTGAAGGAAGCGTTTGCCCAGGATCCCGCCGCCCGCGAAATCCTCGCGTCTGACGGTGACCCGGCACAAGTGCTCAAGCGACTGCGTTCCCTTGGAGGCGACGCCGGCGCGGCGATCTCCGGCTACCTCGACTTGGTCGGAAACCGTCTGATTGATGGCTTCGATATTGCCGAACCCTCCGCGCTCGAGTTGCCGGAGGCCCTCCTGAAAGCAATCCGCATCGCCATTGCAGGAGACGGCCAGGCCGCTCCGGACGTTGATGCGCGCGTTGCCGACGTCCGCGCCCGGGTTCCCGCGGCGCACCAACCCGAATTTGACGAACTGCTCGGTGAGGCTCGCCTGACCTACCGCCTCCGTGACGAGCGCGGTGTTTATAGCGACATTTGGGCGTCGGGTCTGATGCGGCGGGCCGCCCTGGCGGCGGGCCGGCGCGTCGCGAGTGGCGGTCGCATCGCCGCACCGCAGCACATGCTGGACGCCAGCCTCGATGAGATGTGCGCGCTCGTCGCTGGCACCGGCGGCCCGTCCGCGGACGATCTCGCCGGCCGCGCCGAACATCGGGCAAGCTACACCGCCAAGGACGCGCCGCCATTCCTCGGCCCGCCCAAACCGCCCCCGCCTGACTTCACGGCCCTGCCGCCATCTGCGGCCCGCGTCATGCGCGCCATGCTGATTTCCTTGGGCCATCTTTTTGGGAGTTCTCAGGCGAAGAATGAGGAAAGCGTGCTCTACGGACTCGCAGCAAGTAAGGGAGTTTACCAAGGGCCGGCCCGTCGCGTATCCGGTCCCTCGGAATTCGGCCGGATCGCCAAAGGCGACGTTCTCATCACCGAATCAACGACCGAAGCCTTCAACATTCTCCTCCCGCTGCTCGGTGGGATCGTCACCGACAACGGCGGCCTCCTTTCGCATGCGGCGATCGTGGCGCGCGAGTACGGCATTCCCGGCGTCGTCGGAACCCGCGAGGCGACCGAACGCATCGCCGATGGAGTCCTTGTTCGCGTGGATGGGGATGCGGGCGAAGTCACGGTGCTCGGATGAAAAAGGTCGTTCCCTTCATCAAGGCACGGGAGACGTCGCTCTACGGATCGAAGGCGGTGGGGCTCGGCGACGCCGCCCGTCAGGGACTTCCGGTTCCCCCCGGCGTGGCGGTGTCCGGGGACCTGGTTGAAGCCATAGCTTCGGGCGACGCCCGGGCCGTGGAGAAGGTGGCGAAAGCCATCGCGGACCTGCCGCCTCCCTTCGCCGTCCGATCCTCCGCGGTGGATGAGGACGGCGCGGCGGCGAGCTTTGCCGGCCAGCATCTCACCGTCCTCAACGTCCATTCGGCCTCCGATGTTCCCGGGGCCATCCGCGAAGTCTGGTGGTCGGCAAACTCAGACTCGGCCATCACCTATCGCCAGCGCCTCGGCCTGTTCACCCGCCCGAGCGTCGGTGTCGTCGTCCAGACCCTCATCAATCCCACGGTCGCCGGGGTCCTTTTCACCGAGAATCCGGTGACGGGAGCCGACGAACGGCTGATCGAAGCGAGCTGGGGCCTTGGGGAGGCCGTGGTCGCCGGCCTGGTGGTCCCGGACCACTTCCGCCTCGACCGCTCCGGCCAGGTCTTGGAGCGCAGGGCTGGGCGAAAGCGGGTCGCCATTCGCTCGCTTCCCAACGGAGGCACCTTCGAGCAACCGGTGCCGGCCGAACAAGTGAGCCAGCTTTGCATTGACGACATCCAACTCGGGGCCTTGAGCCAACTCGCCCTGCAATGCGAGAAAGTCTATGGCCCGCGGCGCGACATCGAGTGGGCGTTTCAAGAAGGGAGGCTCTGCCTCCTCCAGTGCCGCGCCGTCACTACGGGAAAGGCCCGCTGCGAGGCGCCATCGCCCGCCCCGCCCCCGCGTGATCCCATAGCCGCGCTCCAACGCGTCCAACTCTTCGCCGACATGGACCGGAGGCAATCCGAGCAAATCGCCCGACTCCTCAAGGTGCGTCCATTCGCGAAAGGCGAGACCGTGATCATGGAGGGCTCGGGAGGCGCCGCCTTCTTCCTCATTGACTCCGGGGAGGCCACGGTGACGGCCAAGGGCACTCCCCTCGCCACCCTGGGTCCGGGGGACTACTTCGGCGAGGTGGCTCTGATTGATGGCGGGCCTCGCTCCGCCACGGTGACCGCGGCGACCGATCTGGTTTGCTACGCGCTCACGTTCTGGGAGTTTCGCCCGCTCGTCGAACGAAACGGGGTCATTGCCTGGAAGCTCCTGCAGGCGCTGGCAAAGCGGTTGCGCGGCGCTGGCGGGAATGGATAGGCGCCTCGTCCCCAGAATTCGCGAGCCGGAAGTCCCTTCGATGCGCGAAAACGAAACTCCGGACAGGCCGTCAAGACGACAACTGCGGTGCCCCCACCTCCAGACGGCTAGTTTCCAGCGGATTCCAACACGGTCTGATAGTAAGCGGCCGCGTCGGGCGGAGTTGTATCGGTGAATGCAAACGTTCCGCTGGCGTCGGCATTGACGATTCCCAGGGGAGTCCATCCATCCAGATCGGTGCTGCGCAATACTCGGTATCCGCTTCCCGGGGTTCCCTCGCTAAAGTGCAATTCGACGTGGCCATTGGCGGCAAACACGGGATTGCCCGCGCGCAGAATAGGGCCTCCCGAGCTCAACCCGTTGAAGATGTAGGCGGCCCCGGCCTCCGGCGCGCTGTCATCGGATTCATCACCGTTCACCCCGATGGCCCGGCTGGCCTCCAGATACGCGGCGACCACCACAGTATCCTCCGACACGGCGACCTTGTAGCCAAACAAGTCGTACACACCGGTGGCCCCCGGCTTGAGGTAGCCTTCCTGCGACCATGCCGTTTCGCGGCGTGCGAACACGTAAGCCGCTCCCGCTCCCGCCACGCTGTCGTCGCTCTGGTTTCCATTGACCCCGGTAGCGCCGCTCGCCTCCAGGTCGGCGCCGACGACGATCCGGTCACCCGAGATGGCGACGGAATTTCCAAAAAAATCTCCCGCTCCCGTATTGCTGGCCTTCAGGTAGGCCTGCTGCGTCCACTGGGTTCCATTGCGGACGAAGACGTACGCCGCGCCTGAATCCACTGCTTCATTGTCGCTTTCATCTCCATTGATCCCCGTAGCCTGACTGTCTTCACCATAGGCTCCGACGACCACCGTGTTCCCGGAGAGGGCCACGGACCAGCCAAAGCCATCGCGGGACTCGGCATTGCCCGCTTTGAGATACGCCTGCTGTGCCCAATTCGTTCCGGTCCGGGTGAAAACGTAAGCTGCGCCCGAGTCCGTGGCGCTGTCGCCGTCCTCGCCATTCACTCCGGTGGCGCTGCTGTCCTCCAATTCCGCTCCCACCACCAGGGTGTCCTCCGAAATGGCCAGCGATCCCCCAAAGAGGTCCCCTATCCCCGGAGAGCTGGCCTTGAGGTAGGCCTGCTGTGTCCACTGGGTTCCCTCACGAACGAAGACGTACGCCGCCCCCGCATTGGAAAGGCTGTTGTCCGCCGGATCGCCATCGGCTCCTGAACCGCCCCCATCCTCAGCCTGGGCTCCCACCACCAGAGTATTCCCCGAAATGCTGACCGACCCGCCGAACTGGTCTTCGAATTCGGGATTGTGCGCCTTTAAGTAAGCCTGCTGAGCCCACTGAGTTCCCTTGCGGACGAAGACATAGACGGCACCGGAGCTGGGAACACTGTCGTCCAGTTGATCGCCGTCAATCCCGGCAGCCCCACTGGACTCCGCAGGAGCCCCAACCACCACGGTATCGCCGGAGACGGCGACCGAGGAGCCAAAGTTATCGCCTTCCCCGGTGTTGCTCGCCTTGAGGTAGGCCTGCTGAACCCAGCGCGATCCGTCACGGATGAAGACATAGGCGGCGCCGGAATCCAGAGCGCTGTTATCCGCCTCATCCCCGTTGACTCCGGTCGCCTTGCTATCCTCACCGTAGGCTCCGATGACCACGGTGTCTCCCGACACATCCACGGCGACTCCAAAATAATCCTGGCTCTCCGTATTTCCTGCCTTGAGGTAGGCCTGCCGCGCAATGGGATCTATGGTAATCGGGTACCGCGCGGCGCGGTCTTCCACGAGGAGGCGCACCCGCTGTCCGCCTACGGCCTCGAACCGGGAGGGCAAAATCTTTCCATCGGCATCCCAGACTTTCAGGCCGGTATAACTCAATGTCGTGGCTCCTGAGCGGTCTAGAAAGAGCACGCCTTGAGCCTCATCCGTGATGCGGGGTGACAGCGAGCCCCGGGTGAACAGGACGATGCCTAACGGCTCCGGCACTCCAGGCTCTGAAGTGGAGGCGCTGAGCGGACGCCGGTTCAATGTGAATCCATGCTCCAGCCCGGAGACGGAATTGTGAAACCACTCCTGGATCGTCTGATCCCATCGGTAGGTGAGCCTCTGGCCATCTGCCGTCACTTCGGGTGAACCCGCGACTGGGTTCGAGAGGTCGCCGTATCCATAGCTCTGAATCTCCAAACCCCATGTCCAGGCGCGGTGCCGCGGTTTGGCCAAGAACCCACGACCATCGAAGTCGGTGGTCCAACCTTGTGCGGGATTTCCGGCCTGCCAGCCATTGGTTGAGTTGGGACGGAATGCATAACGTTCCGCTTCGTATGCCGAGCGGATATTCTGCCAGTCGGAGGCGGAAAGCGTTTCCGATTGAGGGTCCGAAGATGCGGCCAATGCCCCGAGAGGCACGACCGCTCCCGCCGTGAGAGAAATGATCCATCGAAGCAGCCCGCCGGAGTGTTTCCATTTCATAACGTCGCAATGAAAGTGTAAATAAATGGGCGAAATGCCCATATCGCGCCGGAGCCTCGCGACCCTTCGGCCTACGGCTGCCACTTGAACACCCGGCGCCCCATGACCGCTGTCGCATCGTTGCGGAAGAATATCGCCCAGTTGCAATTTTCAGAGGCTGATCAGAAGAAGGTCCCCGGGAACAGGTCGGCGTGCGATGGCGATCCGCGGCCATCATGGCTCAAGCCGAACCGATGCCGGCTGTCCATTCCCCAGGCCACCCGCGCAGACGCCGACAGCTACGCCGTGCAGGCACAAAATCGGCTGGCGGATTCCGCGCCGCTCGTGACCGCGAACCGGCGGTACTGAGGATCCAGGATGACAACCTTACCATGGGTCTGCTGCGGCACGGGGTATTCACCAACCTGCACGGAAATAAGCTGTCCGGCCGGACCAATTCCGCATGATTTCCCAACCCGCCGGACCGGCTATCCAATTTCAGGGGTTCGCCGCCGCCGACCCGGTCTGTTGAGGAGGCCGGTAAGGACCGGCAGATTTCCACTCGTTGCCGGTGCGCCGGAAAAGGATCCGGGGCGTCTCCGAGCGCCCGCTGTCCTCCTCCACCAGCAGGTTGAGGACAACCTCGTTGTCCGAAAGGGATTCCCTGCCCAAGACGCGGACGGCCTTGGTCCGCCCAAATTCAGCGACCAAACCATCACGGGTCTGCAACTCGCCTCCCTTTTTTTCCCACTTCCGCTGATTCCGCGCCTGTTCCTCGGGGGTCATGCTGGCCAGGAAGGTCTGCAAGTCACCATTCAACCCGGCCCAAAGCGTGGAGATAATAGCCGATTCCGGGTCTGCATAGCCCGCGAAGGACCAGCTTTCGCGCGGAAAGGTGTCCGCAGGTGCAGGCGTGGCAGCGGGGGCCGGAGGCGGGCTGGGAGTCCGTTGTTTCTCCGCTCGCGATTCGGCGATCTCCCGGTTCAACCGGGCCACCTGTCCGCGGAGCCGCAACACCTCTTCGGACGCAGCGGCCGGCGCTGGTTCGACAGGCGGTGGAGCAGCCGGGACCGGCGCGGCAATTTCGGCGCGAAGCTGGGTCAACTCGGCGAACTGTTGCTGGTTTTGCCGGTGCTGGAGGACAAGCGTGGTCACGAAGCCGGCGGTCACCACGGACGCGACGGCGACTTTGAGTTGGGTGGAGGCCATAAGTTTGAACAGAAAAAAGCCGGAGGCGGCGCCCGTGCCTGCCGTTGCCGCCACACCGGTGAGGACGGTGGCCGCCAAGCCCGCCGGCGCCGCCTGCACGGCCTGAACCAGGAGGACTCCGCCGAGCGAGGTCGCCGGCACCGCCAACCCGCGCGCGACGAAGACCCCGCGCAAGCGCTCCAGCGCACGGCGGACCCGCTTTTGCGCCGCCGCCTCGCCGAGGCCGAGCCGCAATCCGATCGCCCGGGCGGACTGGCGTTCGAAATAGCGCAGCAACAGCACGTCGCGATCCGGTTCCTCCAATTGGCCGAGGGCGATGTCGAGGTGCGGAGAAATTTGATCCCAGACGGCCTGGGCTTCGGCTTCCGTTTCGTGGGGAGGCGTTTGTATGGCGGCGGCCTGGTGTTCCCGGGTGCGGCGGCGGACTTCCGAGCGGACGGCCTTGGCGGCGAGGTTTTGGGTGGTGCGGTGCAGCCATCCGGTGAGCACCGCGCGATCCCGCAACGCCTGGGCCTGCCGCGCGAGCGCGACGAAGACCGCCTGCGTCACGTCCTCGGCGATCTGGCGATCCACGACCATGCGGGCCGCGGCGGAATGGACGAAGTCCAGGTGCCGGCGAACCAGTTCGCCGAACGCCGCCTGGGAATCGCCGGCGGCGTAATCGTGGAGGAGTTGCTGGTCCGTCCTTTCGTTCACCGTCCTTGATTACCCGCCCGTGGCAAAAGCGGACAGGCCCGGCCGCGAAATCCGCCAACACGCCCTTCCCTGGAACCAAAACGTCAGGGCGTCCCCCGTTCCCCATAGTTCGTCCATAGGCGCCGGTGAAACGCGACCCGACCAAGTGCAAATCGATCGGTCCCGCAGCCCTGGGCAGAGGCGATCGCGACCCACAAAAATGGATACGACGGAGTGGTTTGTCCCAGCTGGCACACCGACCCTCTTTGAGCAGTGCTTTGGGCGCGCCCCGGTGTTCGGGCTGTGGACCGAGAGCGATCTCCTTTGCCGCAAGTGGAGCCTTCCAGGATTCACTTGCCGCTTTCGACACAGCCCGGAATATCGGGATCAAGCATTCGATTTCCTTCCTTTGAGGTAATGCCCCCTTCATGAGCACCACTCGACGGGAATTCCTTCGCCGCTCCGTCCTGGCAGCCGGAGGGGCTCTGGGATGTCCCGTGATCCGGGCGGCGTCCGAGGCGCCTCCGATTGCCCGGGGGGGTCCGGCCAAACGGATTCTCATTCTGGGTGCCGGAGCGGCGGGCCTCGTGGCCGCGTACGAACTGAAGGCCGCCGGACACGAGGTCCTGCTGATCGAAGCCACCGCCCGGGCGGGAGGACGCGTCCGCACCCTTCGCGAACCCTTTTCCGATGGACTCACTGCCGAGGCCGGAGCGGGCCGCTTCCCTCCGCATCACCAGCTCACGTTTCACTATATCCGCAAGTTCGGCCTGCGGACGGTTCCGTTCTATCCCACCACCGGACTCGACACGTATCTCATTGGCGGACGGCGTTTGCTGGCTCCCCGCGGCCAGGACCCCCAGATGTCGGATGTCCCGCTGCGTCTGACCGACGAAGAACGCCGTCTCGGCTTCAGCGGGCTCTATGCGAAGTACCTCGGAGAACCCGCGCGCGCCTATGGACCGGATTGGGACGGGACCCACCCGGAGGAGGCGGCCTCGCTGGGCGGCATCGGATTTTACGATTACGTGCGGCGCCGAGGCGGATCGCATGACGCCGCGCGGTACCTCTCCATCGGGTTTGAAAGGGATTCGGCGCTCGACATGATCCGGGATGCCTCCGGTCACGATGTGCCCATGTTGTATAAAATCGAGGGCGGGAACGATCAGTTGCTCCAGGCGTTCGCCCGGGATCTGCGGGAACAAATCCTCTATGGCGTCCCGGCGGTTCGCATTGCCTCCTCCCGCCAGGGCGTCGAGGTCACGGTGGAGCGCCGGGACGGGCCTCAGGTGATTCACGGTGATCGTCTCATCTGCACGGTGCCGTTCAGCGTATTGCGCCGCATCGAGCTGGCGGCGCCGCTGTCGGAGGCCAAGCGACAGGCCATCCGGCGCAGCACCTATGGGCATGTCACCCGGCTGTTCCTGCAAATGCGCCGGCAGTATTGGGCTGCGGAAGGCGCCAACGGTTTCGCCAGCTTCGATCAACCGCTTGAGATGTGGCATCCCACCCACGATCAACCGGACGCTCGCGGGATCCTGGTCGGCTACAGTTACGAACGGCTCGCCCGGGAATACGCCGCGCTCACGCCGAAAGCCCGCGTCGCCCGATTCCTCGGCCTGGCCGAAAAGGTTCATCCGGGCGCCCGAAGCCACTGCGAAGCCGGCTTCAGTTGGTCGTGGCACGAACAGCCGTTCCAGCGCGGCGCGTTCCTTCTAACCTTGCCCGGCGAGTTCGCGCGATTCTTCGAGCCCGCCGGGCGCGAGGAAGCCCGGATCCATTTTGCAGGCGAACACACCTCTCCCTGGCCGGGTTGGGTTCAAGGCGCGCTCCACTCGGGCCTCCGCGCCGCCCGGGAGGCGAGCACGGCCGCGTCGTAGGCACCGAGCGGCGGCGGACTGAGACGCAGTATTCTCCGGGGCGAATGAGGCCATAGCTCGCCCCAGGAACCCGGACCTGACCAGGCACCGCAACAGGCAGTTCCTCTCCCATTCCAATTCGGGTAGGAACGGGTCGCTGCACGTCCGTGCCCGGCGCGTGGGGTGGCTATTTCCGGGCCTCCGGGGTGACGGTGAGTTCCACCCGCTCCCCACCGCGGAGCACGACGAGTTTCACCGGTTGGCCGATCTTCACGGCGTCAATGGCGTACGTGTAGTCGTAGATGTTGGCGATCTTCTGTCCGGCAAATTCCACGATGATATCGCCGGTCTGAATGCCCGCCTTGTCCGCCGGGCTTCCGCCGCGCGCGCCCGACAGTTTGACGCCGCTCACCTCGGTGGCGTAGTCCGGAATCGTGCCAAGATACGCGCGCAACGATTCGCGCGAACTGCCGCTCCGTTCACTGCGCTCGACCTTCAGGTAGTCGGGGCGTTCGGGCGCGGCAACGAGGTCGCGGACGAGGCCGGCGGCGAACTGCGTCACCCGCTCCAGGCCGGCGTAATCGAGCGTGTCCGCCTTGTCGGCCGGGCGATGGTATTCCTCATGGGAACCGGTGAACAGGGCGAGCACGGGCACGCCCTTGGGGTAGAACGCGGTCACGTCGGTCGGGGGAAACGGATCGTCGAGCAGGTGAAGGTCGAGGCCGGCGGCGACGTTGCGCTTTTCCAGCAGCCGGCGCCATACGGTGGAAGAACCGGTGCCATTCAGCGTGAGCTTGTTGTCGCGCAGGCGGCCAACCATGTCGAAGTTGACATAGGCGACCGTGTTGGTGAGCGGCATCACGGGATGATCCGAGTAATGGGTGGAGCCGAGCAGGCCCAGTTCCTCGCCGGACCACAGCGCGAACACCACCCCGCGCCGGAACGATTCCGGCCGCTCCCGGCGCTCCCGCGCCAGCGCGGCGGCGATCTCCAGGACGGCGGCCGAGCCCGACGCATTGTCGTCGGCGCCGTTGTGAATCTGCCCTTCCTCATCCTTGCGTGCGAAGCCGCCGGTTTCGCCATGCCCCAGGTGATCGTAATGCGCGCCGACCAGGACGACCTCGCCGCTCGTCGCCTGACTTGCCGGCGGCAGCCAGCCCACGACATTGCGGTCGGTCTGCCGGACGTGCTGCACCGCGGTGGTGAGGCGCAGGTGGACGTTGGTCAGCGCAAGGCTGCCCTCGGCGTGCGGATTCTCATTGTCCAGATTGGACTGCAATTCCTTCAACGTACGGCCCGAGCCGGCGAAGAGCCGGTCCGCCGCGGCACCGCTGAGGGTCGCGGCGATGATTCCCGAGCCGGCCTGGCTGGTATCGTAGGTGAAGCGCGCCAATTCGCCCGCGTTGGGCGAGTTGGGACCGGTCACCACGAGCAGCGCGCGCGCGCCATGGTTGCGCGCAATGAGCGCCTTGTAGCGCAGGCCGGCGTAGCGGTTGAGCTCCTGCCGGCGCGGGGTGTCCACCGCCTCGGGCACGTAGCGCAACACCAGCACGATCTTGTTCGAGACGTTCAGGCCGGCGTAGGAATCGTAACCGGGACCGTTTCCGGGCGGCACCGACAGCCCGTACCCCGCGAACACGACGTCGCCCTCGGCGGTGCCGTTGGCCGTGAAGGAAAGCGGATGAAAGTCTTTCCCCAGTTCCAGCTCATCTGCCGGTTGCCGGCCCACCGCGAGCGACAGGAAGTTCTGATTGGTCAGCACGTTGACGCCCGCGCTGAACTCGAACGGCTGGAAGAAGCTTCCGTCCGCGCCCAAGGGCTGCACCCCGGCCTCGCGAAGTTGTTCTGCGAGATACTCGGCGGCCTTCTGCGCGCCGGGCGTGCCGGTGAGACGGCCTTCGAGGTCGTCCGCGGCCAGAAAGGCCACCTGGGCACGCAGATCAGCGTCCGAAATATCCGGGGAGAACCTTCCGGCCGCGGCGGCGGCAGGCTTGGCCGCCGCGTGGGCCGAGGGGGCCGCGGCGCCAGCCGCAGGCGCGGCTCCTCGGGCCGGAGCGGATTCGAGGGCGGCCAGCGCGGCGGCATGATTCCAATCGGCGAGGAAGATCTGCGAATTGCCCTGCGGCGTGCGGTTCGAAGTCCAGGCCAGCCGTTGGCCGTCGGGCGAGAAGACGGGCAGGCCGTCGAAGCCGTCCCGCGTGGTGATTCGCACCGGTTCCTTCGCCCCTTCCGCATCCACCAGGTACAGCTCGAAGTTGGAAAACCCGAGCTTATTGGAGGCGAAGATGACGTAGCGGCTCGATGGATGAAAATATGGCGCCCAGGACATCGCCTGGAAATCGGTCAGCCGCCGGACGTCCGTGCCATCGAGCGCCATCGTGTAAATATCGGCGACCGCGCCATTCTCCTCGAAGCGCCGCCAGATGATCCGCTGGCCGTCCGGCGAGAAAAACGGACCGCCGTCGTATCCGGGCGTCGTGGTGAGCCGGCGGGGATTCGTGCCGTCGGCGTTGATCAGGTAGATCTCGCCGAAGTAGGCCGGGTCGGTCTCCAACCGCTTGCGGTCTTCGGCGGAAAGGCGGTCCTTGGGATACGCGTCGCGCAGTGAGCAGAAGGCAATGAGCTTGCCGTCCGGGGAATAGGAACCTTCGGCGTCGTAGCCGGGGGTGTCGGTCAACCGCTTCAACCCCGAACCGTCGCGCCGGGCGACGAAGAGATCCATCGTATCGTCGTAATCCCATGAATAGCGGCGCTGCTGTCCGCTGGCCCGAAAATCCAATTCGGATTGCTGCTTGGCCTTGGCATCCACGTCGAGATGCGACGAGGCGAAGAGCACGTCGTCCGAACCGGGCCGGAGGAACGAGCAGGTGGTCTTGCCGACGCCCGGCGACACGCGGCTCACGTCTCCGGATTCCAGATCCAGGAGGTAGATCTGGTAGAACGGATTGTCCGGCTCGCGCTCGCTTTGGAACACGAGCGACCGGCCGTCGGCCGAGAAATAACCCTCGCCGCTGCGCCGGCCTTCCAGGATGAGCTGGCGGGGGTTGGTGAGAAAGCGGGCTTCGCCGGCGGGTTCCGCGGCCGCCAGAGCGCATCCTGCGGAGAGCAGGAGCCAGAGATTCAGAAGAGGTTTCATATCAAAGGAGTCGGCCGCGAGTTGGGACGAGCAGCGCCTGGGCGGGGTATCGCCGCAGGGCGCCGGGGACGGATGCCACCCTGACCGCCAGGCAGATCATGCTCCCGGCATCTCAGCCATTCCAAACAGGGGCCAATTTCTCGCAACTGTTGATGTTCCTGCGCGGCAAGGCGGTGTTCCGAGGGACCTCGCGCGAGGCCCCATCTTCAGCCGCGGCCGCTCAACCGTCAATGGCTGGCCCGGGGTTCGGCGAGTGAGCCAGGGGTCCGAGTTCCGCCAAGTCTCCATCGTCCTCGGTGGGGAGTTGGGGGATGGGTGGTCGGTGGTCAGGAGTCATTGGGAGCAAAAGCTTTCCGTCACACGGGGCTTTCGGTCAGTTTGCCGCCGTGAAAAGTCTGCGCCGGCTCTGGCTTTGCCTGGCTCTGCTCGTCGCCGGATGCGCGTCTCGCCAGGCGCCGCTCGTTTCGACCAGTCCCAAGCTGGAAATTCTGGATCAGCAGATCCAGCTCAATGCCGGGAACGCGCAGGCCTATGCGAACCGCGGCTACACGCTGGCGCTGCTGGGCCGCAAAGCGGAGGCGCGTGCGGATCTGAAGAAGGCGCTGGCGCTCAAGGACAATGCCCCGATGCACAACCGCGCCGGCTGGGCCTACTTCAACATGGGCGACGACGCCAAGGCGGCGCACGAGTTCGAAACCGCCGCGCGGCTGAGCAGCCATCAGGCGCATTATGACTATTACTCGCTGGTGCTCGGCTGCTGGGGGACCGGCGACATCAAACGGGCCCTGGAGAATTATCAGCTCGCGGTGGAACGCGATCCGCGCTTTGGCGAGTTCAAATCCCTCAATGAGCGCATCAGCGAATGGACGCCGAGGGAGCGCCGCGCGATGCACGAGATCTACATCTTGTGGAGCAAGGCCTGGCGGCCGTAGCCGTGGCGAAAGCTGCGGCGTTTGCTCCTACTCCAGATCCCCGAACCAGCTCTGTTCAGCGGACGCCGCGCCGATCGGTGGGCCGGGCGGGATGCGGGCCGCGGGAGCCGAAGGAAGCCGCGCCGGCGCGGGGCGTGAAAGGTGCGCGTCAATGCGGGCGCCAAGCCAGGCACGATGCGCCTGCTCGCCCGGCGGTCCCGGCGCCAGGCGCCCGTGCAGTTCCCGGAGATAGGCGTCCACACGCGCCTGCACGGCCGCCGGCGCGGCGGCGTCCGCACCCCCGTCGCCAGCCCCCGCCGCCAAATCCATCAGCGTCGAGACAAAGCGCGTCTGCAGCGTGCGCGCAATCTCTCCCTGGCGCGGATTCGCCGCCGCGGCAAACACCGTGGCCTCGATGGCACGCAGGGTTTCCCCAACCGACAGGGCGTCCGCCCTGCGCCGCTCCATCTCGACAAGGCGCGCGAGCCGGCGCGGATGCAGCAGCGCGTGCAGCGTTTCCGCGCCCGCCGCATCCGCGGCGCGCAACAGGTCGAACATCGGGCCGAGATCGCCGGGGAATGTCTCGCCGGAGGCGCCGCCGGTGAAAGGCGCCGCCGGCGGCGTCAGCGCATCCACCGTCGTATCGGGAAGGTCGAGCGCGGCGGGGCGAAGCGTGGCCGTCAGCGCGGCGAGCGCCGCCCGCTGGCGCCCGGCCGAAACCGGCGCGCCGGAGGCCGGCCCATCGCCCTGGGAGGCGTAACGGAAGTCATAGCCGCCGATGAGTTTTGCCGCCGCGGCGACCTGATAGCGGTGATAGAGATAGACGGGCACCAGAAGAGCGCGAAGATCGGAAGTCGGCTGCCCGCTTTTCAGCGAACGTTCCCCGAAATTCGTCAGCGCAATCCGGCGCACTTGCAGGGTCTCCTCCAACATCGCGACCGGATCGGACCCGTTGTCCCAGACGCTCGCGACCGGATGGGCTCCGGCGACGTCGCGTCCCTGGGCGTCATCCATGAATCGGAGGCCCGACGCGTAGGCGTCGCGGATGATCTGGTCGAGCGCGGCCGTTTCATCCGTCCCTTGCGGAAACTCCGAATAGAGCCAGCGGACCGCGACCTTGTCCCATTCGCCAATGCCCGCCGCGTAGGCTGCGCCGAAGTCGAGCCGTCCGTCCGCCGTCGGGCGCACATGCGGCGCGGGATAGTCCATGACCGAGGCCCGATCGTTGGCGCTCGCCGCGAAATTGTGCGCGAAGCCGAGCGGATGGCCGACTTCATGCGCTGAAAGCTGACGGATGCGGGCGAGCGCGAGTTCGATCGGATCGTCGGCGCCGCCCGTTCCTGTCCTTTCCGCGCCGGCAAGGCCTTCGAAAATCCTGCGGTCCTGACGCACCCGCTGGCTGCCGAGAATGACCGCCGCCTTGATCATCTCGCCCGTGCGCGGATCGGAAATCCCCCCGCCATAGGACCAGCCCCGGGTCTGGCGATGCACCCATTGGATGACGTTGTAGCGCGCGTCCATTGGGTGGGCGCCCTTCGGCAGGAGTTCGACGCGGAAAGCGTCTTCAAAGCCGGCCGCTTTGAAGGCATCGGCCCACCAGGACGCTCCGTCCATCAGCGCCTGGCGCACGGGCTCGGGCGCACCCGGATCCACATGGAAAACGATCGGCTTCTTCACCGGTCCCGACGTGGCGCCCGCGTCCAGGCGCTCCAGGCGAAACCGGCGGGCATAGGCCTTGGCGATGGGAGCGGCGAGCGGCGCGCTGAAGTCATAATAGGGAACGTCTATCGCCCCGATGCGCGCGTCGAAGTCCCGGGGCTTGAAGCCCGGCCCGGGCAGTCGCACGAACGAATGATGCAAGGTCAGCGTGACGGCCCGCCCGTCCGCCGCCGTTGCCGCCGCCTCGGACCCGGCAGCGTCCGCGGTCAACGTCACGAAGGCGTCGAGCTCGACGTTGTCGGGAAAGACGAGCACGGAAGAATAATCAGGAAAGCTCCGGTCCGCCGCGACCGCATAGGTTCCCTGCCCGGCGTTCTTCAACGAGCCCCGGAGATCCATCGTGTCGGCCGTCAGGAACCCGGCGAGGTCCAGGACGACCGATCCGTCCGGCTTTTCCTTCACGAGGTCGGTCGCCCACAGGAAGGAGCGCGCGAAGGAGTCGGCGACGGACTTCTGCTCCGGCGGAGCCGAGGCCGAAGCGCGATAGGTCCAGTTCTCCATGTCCACCACCACCTTCGGGCCGATCTTGCGAAAGGCGATGATGCGTCCGCTCTCGACCGCGCCGCGATCGAGTCCGACGGGGTTGGAACCGAGGCCGGCCGTCAGGCCGCATGCATGAATGGCACGCAGCAGCACGCCGTGCTCATCGGGTTTGGGCAGCGTGACCAGCAGCTTCCCTTCTTCCGGCCGGGCGGTGACGGCGAAGAAAGCGCCGCCTGGCCTGGCGCCCAGCCGCGCCGACGGGTCCGGCGCGCATCCGCCGGCGGACAGAATCAGAGCGGCGAACAGTGCGATGCGAATCATGAAAAAGGGGTCCCCGTCTTCACGCTGGCATTCTTCCTCTGGAACGGCTGGATGTTCAATCGCGGACTGGGCACAACGGGACAGGTGCATCATTTCCTCCCCAAGATTGATCGGGGCGCGTTCCAGTCGCGACCCGATTCCATTCTACAGGCCCGCGAACGAATCACGGAAAACGCGGGAAGCCTCTGACGCCAAAGCCTGCCCGGTTCCCAGCAGCCACTCCATAGGAGCAGCAATGAAGGATACGGACGGAAGCGACCCCAAAGCCAGCCGCCGCTCACCGCCCAGGCACCCGCGTCGGATCCCGGTAGAAGCGCTCAAAACTCCAGGCGCCTGAAGCCAGTTTCGGGCCCATCAGAACGTTGGACTTCAGGCTCTCCACGTGCCCGTCGGTGAACGAGACCGTCTCGCGCTTCAAATGCCGGAACTGGAGGATGAACAGGTCTTCGCGGGCGAAGAGCATCGAGCCCCAGCCCTCGCCGGGATTCGAGACGCCGCCAAAGGCATAGGTCGCATTTTGATCCCGGATCTCGGTCAGGGCGACGGTATCGCTGGGCCGGGGCAGTTCCTCCGGCCGCACCGAGAACCCGAGGGCCATGACCCCGGTCTGGCGCGGATTCCCCTCGCGTTGCTGTCCGTTATCCACATTGGCATTGGCCCAGTAGTGACGGCGTCCATGCTTGTGGCTCGCGCAGATCAGGAGGTTGGTGATGCCGCCATAAGGGACCACTTGCTCGTCCCAGGTCAGATATCCCTTGGCGTTGCGTCCGGGCGCGCTCATGTGGCCGTGGGGCAGATAGCCGCGCTGATCGCCCACATAGAGCATGCAGGCGATCAGAAGCTGACGACAGTTGTTGAAACATCGGGTCTTCTTCGCCTGCTCCTTGCCGGCGGCCAGGGCCGGCAACAGCAGGCCTGCCAGAATGGCGATGATGGCGATCACCACCAGGAGTTCGATCAAGGTGAAACCGCGCGGCCGCCGGGAGAGGACCTGACGCGGAAGCCGGATCATGAGGAGCAGTGGAACGAACCCCGAGCCGGAGGGCAAGCCACGAACGCCGTTCGGTGCGGAGTTCCGGCTTCAGCCGGCCTGACGTCATTGGCAATCTGGACGCCGGAGGACTCCCCACATGTCTGTTGCAGACCAGCGCGTGACAGTCTGGAGGCGAAACTTCGAAGCCTCTCAGCCGTAATCATGCGATAGAATTTTCTGGGGAGAGAGAGCGCCTCTGTAGTGAAAATCCTTCGCGGTGAAAACTCCCGCGCCGGGATTTGGATTTCCCGCCAGGACACCGCGCCGTCATCCTACCGCCATGATTAACGTCGGCATGGTCGGCACCGGGTTCATGACGGTTCAACACCTCAAGGCCTATCGCGCCCTTCCCGGCGTCCGCATCGCCGCGCTCTGCAATCCGAGCGGACGGCATCTGGACGGCGACTTTTCCTCCGTGGCGGGCAATGTCGGCGACCAGGCGCCGGTCCGCCTGGACATGACCCAGGTACGCGCCTATCGCGATCCCGCCGCGCTATTTGCCGATCCCGACATTCAGGCCGTGGATCTCTGCACCCCGACCCATACGCACGTCGGGCTTTCGCTCGCCGCGCTGGCGGCCGGAAAGCACGTCCTGCTCGAGAAGCCCATGGCTCGCACCCACGCCGACGCGCTCCGCATCGTTGCCGCCGCCGATTCCGCCGCGGCCCGCGGGGTCTTCCTCATGCCGGCCATGTGCATCCGCTTCTGGCCGGAATACGCCTGGGTGCACGAACGGATCGTCAGCGGGGAGTACGGCCGGGTCCTGGACGCGCGGTTCCGCCGCGTCGCGTCGGCGCCCGCCTGGGGCCATGGCCATTTCCTCCAGGGTGGCACTTCGGGGGGCGCGCTGCTGGATCTGCACGTGCATGACGTGGACTTCATCCAACACTGCTTCGGGCGTCCCGCTGCGGTCGTAGCCTCGGGTTACTCCAAGGTCAGCGGCGCCACCGACCATGTGGTGGCGCTGTTGAGGTATCCGGACGGACCGGCCGTGAGCGCCGAAGGCAGTTGGGGCATGGCCGAGGGCTTCGGATTCCAGATGGAGTTCACGGTCAATTTCGAGAAAGCCACCGTGGACTACAACCTCGCCCGCGGAGCCGATGCCCTGAAAGTGTCCGAGGCCGGAGCCACCCGGACCGTCTCCATTTCCGCGCCTGACGGCTATGTTGGAGAACTGAACCATTTCGTGGAATCCATCGCTGCCGGCACCCCTCCCCGGCAGGTCACGGCGCGCGACGCCGCCAGCGCCATCGAGATCTGCGAGGCGGAAGAGGCCTCCATCGCCCGCGGCGGCGCCGTCGTGAACCTCGGAAAGCCTGACGCCTGAGACGCCGGGGGAAGTGTTGGGTCTGGGATCTGGGGTCCGGGTGGCGAAAGCGCAGTGAACCACGGACAACGGACTACCAACCAATGACCCGCCGAAGACAGTGCCCTTCCCCCTCACGACAAGCGCCCCGATCCGGCGGTCATTCCGCCGTCAATCGCCAGCGCCGCGCCCGTGACAAAGGCGCTCTCGTCCGCCGCCAGGTAAAGCGCCAGCGCGGCGATCTCCTCGGGCTTGCCCATGCGCCCGTTGGCCTGTGTGGACGACATTTCGCGGTACGCGGCGACGGGATCCGGATACTCCGCCAGACGGGACTTCACGAAGGGGGTCTCCACACGCCCGGGGCAGATGCAGTTCACCCGGACGCCGGTGCGGGCGTGGTCGAGGGCGAGGCATCGGGTGAAGCCGACCACCGCGTGCTTGCTGGTCGCGTAGGCCAACCGGTCCGGGAGTCCCTCCAGTCCGGCGGCGGAGGCCATGTTGATCACCGATCCGCGTCCCGCCTCCAGCATCGCCGGCAGAAACGCCTTGGTGACATTGAACATGCCGCGAAGGTTCACGGCGAGGACACGGTCAAAGTCGGCTCCCGAGGTGGTCAGCAGCGTGCCCACGTGTCCGATGCCGGCGTTGTTGACCAGCACCCCCAGGGCGCCGTGGCGCGTCTGCAGCGTGGCGGCCCACGCGGCGCAGGCGGCTTCGTCGGTGACATCCAGGAGGATGAACTCCCCCGACCCGCCGGCCGCCGCGAATCCCTCCACCGTGGCCCGGCCTCCCGCCTCTTGAAGATCGGCCACGATCACATGCGCTCCTGCACGGGCCAGCGTGGACGCAATCGCCGCGCCGATGCCGGACCCGGCGCCAGTGACCAGCGCCCGTTTCCCCGCGAGTGAAAACATCCCGGACACGCTGCCGCCGTACTTGCGCGCGGTCACGCCGAAAGCCGACGAACCGGCCTAGGACCTGGAGACCTTCAGCACCTGGACCCTGAGCACGGGCATCTTCAATCCCAAGGCAAACAGTTGGGGTGTCCTCCCGGCGGCGGTGAAGGCACCCATTTTGGTGGGTCGGAGAGGATTGGCAGCAAATCGTGGATTCTTTTAAAGGGAACTCGTTCTGAGCCGGCGTCAGGCAATGCCTCTGCCATTCTCCGGAGGAAGGGAGGAAGAACGGATTCCCGGTTTTGCTTGTGCGCGATGCGGCACGGGGCAGCATGTGGCATACACGCCATGAATCTTTCCCGTCCCTCCTTGCCCGCGTCCCGGCTTTCCCGCCGGGGATTCCTCCACAGCACCACGGCCGCGGCTGCGGCCGGCTTGACGACGCTGTCGTCGCTCTCCCCGCGCGCCCGGGCGCAGGTCAACCAGAACGGCAAGCTGCGGGTATTCCAGATCGGGGTGGGCGGGATCGGCGGACTCGAACGCAGCCGGCTGAAGGATCATCCCCGCGTCGAGTTTGCCGGGTTCTGCGATGTGGACCGCCAGGAGCTGGACAAAATGGCCACCGAGTTCCCGAACGCCTGGCGCATAGCCGACTACCGTGAGGCGTTCGCCAACCGCGCCGGCGAGTTCGACGCAGTGATCGTCGAGACCCCGGACTTTCATCACGCACCCATGATCCTGACGGCGCTGCAGCATGGGAAACACGTCTATGGACAGAAGCCCCTCGTGCAGCAACTCGACGAACTGCGGTTGATCCGCGAGGCGCTCCAGGCCCGTCCGCGGCTGGTCACCCAGATGGGAAATCAGCGGGCCGCCTTGAAGGGCCGCATGCAGGCGGTGGAGTTGTTGCGCCAGAACCAACTGGGGCGTCCGGTCGAAGCCCATGTGTGGACCGGCGGTATCGAGCGCGGCCATTACTTTGCCGCGCCGTGGAGCGAATACGCGCCGGCCCAGCCGGTTCCGGACACCCTGCAGTGGGACCTCTGGCAGGGGCCGCTGGCGCAGCCCATTCCGTACAGCGACGAGATTGCGCCGCGCCGCTGGCGGGCCTTCTGGGAGACCGGCGGCGGGCAACTGGCGGATTGGGGCTGCCATTTGCTGGACCTCCTCTATTTCGCCTACGACCTCCCGTCGCCCGAGGCGGTGCAGACCCATTGCCTTCGGCCGCCGAACACCGGCCATTCGACGCACAACGCGAGCACGCTCACCTATCCGGGCGGCGGAAAGTTTGCCCGCGAGAAGTTCGTGGTGCGCTATGCCGACAGCAGCCAGCAGCCGTCCTTTGCCGCGCTCGAGCTGCCGCCCATGAAAGTGGACGCCAACCACACCCTGGTGGTGTGCGAGGACGGCGTGCTGCTGCTCCAGGCGGACGGCAAGATCACCCTCTTCCGGAAGGGACAGGTGGTGGAGAACGAACCGCTGCCCGAGGTGGCGCCGCGGCACCACTGGCACGACTGGGCCGACAACTGCCTCGGCGCGCAGAAGCCGTTGTGGGCGCCCTTCGACATCGGCGTGCGCATCACCGAGCCAGCGCTCCTGGCGGTGAAGGCCACGCGCTTCCCGGGACAGGAACTGCGCTGGGACGCCGCCACCCACCGTTTCACCAACCACGACGAAGCCAATCAAGTCCTGCTCCGGCGGGACTACCGCGAAGGCTTCGCGCCGCCGAAGGTGGGGTAAACCCGGCGGCGAGGGAAGAAGCGAACCCGGGACGAGCTTCGTGAGTCCCTGACTTCCACAGCAGGGCAAAACAAAGTGACAGGCCCTTTATCTGACTGGCTTGTATTTCACGTTAACGATATCACGCGCCGGATCGTTGGTCGGATAGATGACCTGGCACGTTGTTCATTCTGTACAATTTAAACTGCTTCGACCACAAACCTGCCATGCTAATGCGTCTCAAAGCGTTACACAACGGCTCCGCTTTTACAATGCTAGAACTGTTAGCGGTTGTTTCGGTGGTACTACTCCTTAGTGCTATTATAATTCCGACCATTGGCAGAGCTAAATTCCGTGGTAAAGTCGCCGCCTGTAGCAGTAATCTCAAGCAAATTATACTTGCGTCAACTATGTACGCTGGAGAAGATTCTAAATCCAGACTGCCGTCCCACGCGCTTCCTGTCGCGTCATCTACCTTATCATTTTACAAGACCTTGGAGCCCTGGTTCGTGCCTATCCCGATGATTACAAATTTGGCTCGATTCGGAGCGAAACCAGAATTCTGGTACTGTCCTACAAAACACACCTGGAAGCGGATGAACGACTACTTTCGCTCTGTAAATCAAAATTCTTCAATCCAGAATGAAATTGACATCGCGCAGTTCTTTCAACAGGCGAAATCACCCATAGCATCCTTGGACATGTCGTGGTGGGTCCCACGTCCATTCGACTTGGACCCCAATATCTTCTACCCCGATCCTCAACGCTCGAGAACGAGTGACCAGACACCATGGCCAACTCGATCAGATGAACCTCCAACCAAACCAATTGTCACTGATACAGTGGTTTCTGCCTGGGACAAGGGAAGTCAGAAAGCTCACTCGTTTGGACAGGGTCATTCGTACAACTCAAAGCTAGTCAATGCAAATCTGGCATATATTGATGGCAGAGTAGAAACAAAACTTCCGTCGCAGATTCAGTGGAGAATTTTGGCTGCAAGCGAGGACCATGCGGTTGCGTATTGATTACTTCGCAACCTGGTATACAAAGAACAAAGTGACAGGCCCTTTATCTCTTTATCTGAAAGCGTTTGGAGACCGGATAGATGACCTGGCACTTCGTAGCCCCCGCAGGAGACAAGCAGGAGGTCAGTCATAGAAAGGCCAATGCCGAAGCCGGGGACGTCCCAATGCCTCCTGCTCGAAGGGGATGCGCCCCCGCTGCATGTGCAGGGGTCTGAAATCACGGCCCGACTTTTCGCGAAGAACCCGGAGGATGTCGAAGCCGGCTTCATCGCTGTCCCCGAAATGCCAGAACTCCATCCCGGCGGGCAGTCGGCTCAGCAGTCTGAGTGTCCCCGATCCGGGATAACTGGTCTGCACGAGCAGTTCGCCAGATTGAAGTTTGGCGAGTTCGTGGAAGGTGGCTTCATTCTCCACCGTGAGGCAGCGCTGCGCTTCCGTGACCACGCGCTGGGCCCGCGCCAGATCCGTTTCCGCCAGTCGGAAGGCGCCGTGTAGCCGGCACAGATCCAGCCATTCTCCGTCCAGTTGCAGCTTCAGGGGACCCTGGACCAGCGCAAAGCGGGGATTCGGAAGGATTCCCAAATCGTCCAAGGTCCGGATTTGTCCGCCGGTGATGTCCTCCAGCAGGCGTCCCAACTTGCCCCGCAACTTGTCGCGGAAATCGCCCTCGCGTTCCTTGGCTGCGAGCGATTCGAGGCGTTTGGAATCGGAGCAGAGGACGCAGCTCGCAAAGCGAACCAGCGATTCGCCTTCCCATGCGAGCAGCCGGGGAAGCAGCGCCAGCAGCCGGGCGTTGTCATCGCCCGACTGACGCTCGAAGGGTTCGACGGATGTTCCCGCCAACGCCGCCTGCCGCATCTGTTCGCACCATTGGCGCCAGGGTTCCTGCCATCGCTCCGGCAGTTCGTGTGCCGCGGCCTCCGCGAACTGCCTGGCGAGCGCCTCGCGGACCACGCTGGGCGCGCTTCGACCCAGCGCCGCGAACAGGCGGGCTTCCTGGACTGGGGAAAATCGAACCTGGTGCAGCGCGGTCCGATCCCGCCAGTGCAGCGGTTCCAGTTGGAGAAGTCCCGACTGCTCCGCGTCCCGGAGTTGTTGTTCCGCCACCGCACGCGCCTCCCCTTCCGCCGCGCCGGCCTCCCGGAGCAGGGCCTCCACGTCCACCAACACGTCCCGGCTGGCCCCGCCGGTGCGGCCCGCCACGCTGCGTTCGTAGCGGCGGGCCAGGGATTCGAGCACCGGGGAGGGAGGGCGCACGGCTATTTCGACATCAATCGGCGCGCATCGTCGGAATCGCGCGCCAGGCTCACGGGAATGTTGCGAATCTCCGTCCGCTTGCCGAGACGCCGTTCCTCCTTCGACACCACCACCAGCCAGTCGCAATGCTCGAAGGCATAGGGAATGTTACCAGTGCTCATGGAGAACACGCCTTGGAGATCGAACGCCTGGAGCGCGGCGATGCAGTCCTTGATCCGCTCGCCACTCAGCTTCGAAAAGGCCTCGTCAATCGGCACCAGCCCCAGCGACGCCTCCGCTTTCCGCGAACTGTAGCGCCGGTAAGCTCGAAGGTAGCTCGCCAGGATGGCGATGAAGTAGGGCGACTGGTTCTCGCCGCCGCTGAACTTGCCGGAATGGCGGTCCACGCTGGTCTTGCGGCCATCGGCTTCCACGACCTCCATGTCGTATTCGTAGTAGTGGCGGTAGTCGAGCAATCGGGCCGCTTCCGCGCCGTCGGGAACTTCGGTGAGAGTCTTGAGAAAATGGGTGATGGCGTCGCGGAACCGCGGGTCCGCGGAGGCGAAAAACAGATCGTCCTCGCGCGCGACGGCGCTGGCTTCGAGCAGCTCATGGTAAAGCTGGTAGTCCGGGTTGCGCCGGTAGCGCAGCTCGTAGGTGTGGGTCCCGATCGGCCGCTTTTTGAGGGAGGTGTTCAGGAGGACGATGTTGTTTACGACCTCCTGCAGGGCGCTATGCAGCTTTTCCAACACTTGCGTGCGGAACAGCGTCTCCCAGTTCTTCCGCTCGCGCTCCGCCTTGGCCCGGTAATCCGGGATTTCGCTCTCCTCCAATTTGGCCAATTGCCGGGCGTGCGCGTCGTTGGAGTCGGCCTCGACGGGCAGGTCGTCGAATTTGGCATGCACGGCGGCCAATTCGCGGCGCTTGGCTTTGAGGTCCTCCCAGGCGGCTGCGGCGTCGCGATCGCAGGCGTGAAACTGGTCATGGAACTCCCCGGCCGCCGCGTCCTTGACGGGGAAGCGGGCGAGCACGTCCGCGCGCCACTCTTCCCATCGCGGAAGCCATGGCGAAATATCGGTCTCGCTGCGGATCTGCTCAAACTTCTCCGCCCGTTTTCCGACTTCGGCGCGCGCGGCAACGACCCGGTTCGTCAGGTGGCTCACCGCCGTGCGCTTCTCGCTCCGCAGCAGATTCCGCCGCTCAGACTCCATCTGCCTCAATTGAGATTCATGCCGGATCTGCTCCTTGGCCAGTTCGTCAAACTTCGAGCGGTCGATGCGGTTCAACTTCGCGATGTTCTCGTCCAACTCGGCTTTCAGAAGCGGCAGCTTCCGGGCTTCGGCCAGATCGGTGTAGAGACTCGGCGCGATTTCGAATTGGTCGCGCCAGCCGTGGTCGAGCGATTTCAAGGCGAGCTCCACCGGCAGCAGTTTCCGCTCTTCGTTCGCCAAATCCCCGGCCTGCTTTTCCTTCCAGGCCCGCTGCTGTTCCAGCCCCTTTTGGCCGACGAACGGATTGCCGTCGTAAAATCGCGGACGCTCCACGAAGGCGCCGCGCGACATGAAACCGTCCGGCAGGATGGCGAAATCGTGCTCGCGCAGCTCCTCGCGCCGTTCGACGCACATGAGGTTTCCGAAGGCGTCGCTGACCACCGCTTCCGCGACGGGATGCGCGATTTTCAACTTTTCCGCCAGCGAACCGGGTTGGACCGGCTTGCGGCGCTGGAGGGCCTTCGCGGGATTCACCAGCGACTCCCGGCTGGCCTCGCCGCCGAGTCCGGAGGCCGGGAGCGAGTGGTAGATCTTCTCGGCCTCCTCATAGTCCTCGGCGGCCACCACCACGGCGAACTTGCGGTTGAAGGCAATCTCGATGGCTGGACGCCAGCGTTCGTCGGTTACTTCGCACAGTTCGCGCAAATGCCGGGCCGGCAAATCGGCGCCCCGCGAAAGCAGGCGGTGGTTCAACGCATCGAGCAGGCGCGAGTGACCGCCGGGCAGTTTGCCCAAGGTCAGCACGGCGATTTCGTCGCGCAGTTGGCCGAGCTGCTGGCGGAGTTCCCCGAGGCGCTTGAGGGTGGATCCGCCCGCCCGATTGGCGGTTGCGGCGGCGGTTTGGGCGGCCGCGCCCAGGGCGGGAAGCGTCTCATTCGCCCGGCCCACACCGCCATCGGCGACGGCCTGAATGGCGTGTTCCAGGGCGCTCACCGTCCCGGCGTCCAATTCCACCGGCAGGGCGCGAAGTTCTTTCAACCAGGAGCGCGCGTTGCGCAGGCGATGAGCGAGCGCGCTCTCAAGCGACTGGCCGATGCCGCTGAGAGTGCCGAGGTCGCGAGACAGCTTCTCATTTCGCGATTTCAGTTCGGAATAGAGCCGGCCCTCGGGCGTTTCGTGGATGAGCGCCTTGAGGCCGTCCAGTGTCTCCTGAAGCTGGGGAATCTGGCCGTCGAGTTCCTTCAAGCGCTCTTCCTCTGCGGCGTGGGCCTCGCGCAGCGTCGCGAGATGCGCTTCGTCCGCCTGAAGCTGCTCCGCAGCGTGCTCATGGCGAAGTTGCGCCTCCAGGTAACGCGCCAGGGCCCGGTCGCGACGGAGTTCGCTCAGACGGTTGAAAGTGTCGCGAATGGCTTTGAGCCTTTGAAACTGATCGTCGAGCTGTTTCAGGTCTTCCTCATAACGCACAAACGTCCGGTAGCTGGACGTCACGTCGCCCACGTCCAGCTTGTCCGCCGACAGGATGAAAATACGCGCGAACTCGTTGAAACTTTTGAGGAAGGTGAACGACATCGCCGTCGGCAGGAGGGCTCGCAGCACGGCGCGGTCGAAGTTGAGATGCGTGGGCTGCGCCATGTCGCGCAGATAGGCATCCAATCCCTCGGTGTAAAGCCGACCCTCCCTCGCCTCCACCAGGGCCTTGAAGGCGGGGTAGTCGAGCGGCCGTTTGTCCGGATGCAGGAAGTCGCTCCGCGCAAGCGCCGACGGGAGGAAAAACGGCGTGATCTTGCCATGCGTTTCCGCCGCGCTGGCGAATTCGATGCGCAATCCCCAGGTCTCCTGCCGTTTCCCATTCGGCCAGGTGAATTCCAAGGCCACATAGGTGATGGCGCTCGGCCGCATGTACTGGGTGACGCCATTCTCCTCCTGCTTGGTGTCGCCCAAGCAATAGCCTTTCAGCGAGCGGTCGGATCGGTCGCCGGTGGCCGACTGGTTGAACCGGACCAGCCGCTGGTCACCCACCAGAACGAGTTGCACCAGGTCCATCAGGATGGATTTCCCAGACCCGGTGACGCCGGCCAGCAACAAGTTTCCGTCCACCGGAATGCTGTCCTGGTACCCATACCAGTTGAGGGCGTGGATGCGGGTGAGTCGGATGGTACGGCTCATTCGTCTGGGTTTCCTTCATCCTCCGCGGCGGTGGACGGGCCCTCGGCGGCATCCCGGGCGGCGGCCAGATACCTTTCCGCGTTTCGGTTCCATTCCTCGATGCCCTGGAACGGAATGATCCGCTTGAGGGTGGGGAAAATTTCGATGACGGAACGTTCCGGCGCATCTTCGGCGGAGTAGCGCAGCAGGTTTTTGCGTTGCGCCAGGGAGAGAATTTCCCGCAGCCGGGTCGGGCTGGGTTGAAACTTCTTCAACGGCTCGAACTTGGCGGCCAGCGAGTCGTTGAGCTGTTGCGCGGTCAACCGCACGGGAGGCGTCTCGCCGCGGTCGCGAATGGCGGTGTCGAACTCATACCACAGGGTGAGCAGCACCAGGGTGGCGTCGAGTTTCAGGCGCAGCAGAAAGGCGGCACTTTGCGGCACGGCCTGCACGGTGCGGTCGGCGTGCTCCCAATGTAGCTTGAGATCCAACAGGGCCGCCATCTCATCCACCCACGGACGATTCTGATAACACCAGTGGTAGAGGTCCGTTTGCGAGGGTTCGAGACCCAGGATGGAGCCGCTGGCCATCAACCGCCGCAACGCTTCGCCCAACCGCTCGCGCTCGCCGGGCTGCAGACGCGACAGCAGGCCGCTGGAATTTCCGGATGTTTCGGGATCGCTCACGCTCATTTTTTCACCAGCAGAAACCGTTCGATGCGGTAGTGGAGTTTGGCATCAAATTCGGCGTGGTCGGCCTCCAGATCCCGCCGAGGCACCTGCACCTCGAAGCAGGCGTCCGCCGACCGCGCGTGGAGCAGGCACGCAATGAGGTCCGCCACATCCTCGTCGTTGCGGACGTGCTGGCGCAGCAATTCATCCGAACTCCACCGCGTGCCGCTTTCGCCCGGCAGCGTGGAGACGAAATGATTGGCGCGGCTGACGGTGAGGGAATCGCGCAGGTTGCCCTCCAGTTGTGCCAGCGCGCGGTCGGCCCGGTGCGGATCTTCGTCCTCCAGCGGCTCGATCTCCCCCGCCGCCCGCCGCAGACGCGGCGTGTACAGCGACTCCCAGCCGCCCAGAATATGGGCATCGTGAAGCGCCAGGGCCGGCAGATCCAGGGCCAGGGCGTCCACGTCCGTCACGCGCCAGCCGGAGAACTGCCGGTTGAGTACCTGGAAAAACGCCTGCACCCGGGCGCGATTCTCGCTGGTCGTTTCCTGCAAATAGCGGAAGCGCGCCTGGGATCGTCGGGCGAACTCGGCCGTCCGCCGGTCAATCGTATCGGCCAGCGGCTCGATCTGCTGGAGCATCTCCTCCAATTCGTGCAACCGCAGCCGCACCCGCGCCATCGCCGTCTCCGCCGACAGCCCGGGTTCGCGGCGCATGACTTCGGACTGCATCCGGCTCAGCAGATCCGCGTGGCCCGACAGGTGGTCCAATGCGCGTCGAGTCTCGGAAAGTCTCGTAGGCAGGCGCGCATGAACGAGCTGCGCGTAACAGGCGCGGCCAATGCGCTCGGCAAACTGATCGTAGAGCAGCGCCAGATTTTCCCTGAGCGAGCCGGCCGCGAGTTGCTGCTGGGTGTGCCGCTCGATGGACTTTTGCATCCCCCGCAGCTCCGCCAGGCCGGACTGGAGGTTGGCAACGCAGGTTTCGACCTGCGCCCAGGGATCGTCCTGCAACGCCTCGAGATTCACCTCGCCGCCGCGTGAGAGGGTGAAGCAGACGTTGACCAGCTTGTCGGAAAAAACCGCCGCTTCGGGAAAGGCGATCCGCCGCAGCGCCTGGAGCAGGAGGGTGCCGTTCGGATCGAAGAAAATGAGCCGCTGCCAGTCCGAACGCTCCTCCTCTTGCACCCAACCGGCGGAACGCAACGTGTCGAGAACCGCTCGGGCCCGCTCACGGTTGGTGGCCGCCGCGGTCCATTCCTCGCTGGCGTCCGTGCCGGTCCAGTCGCCGTGCTCCTCGACGACCTGTTCCACCAAGGCCAGAGCCTCCGTCCGGTCGAGTCCCTGATTCCGCTGGCTGGCTTCCCGCTCCAGGGCGTCGAGCGCGTCCACATACAGCCGCCGCAAGTCTCCCGCGAGCACCCGGAAGAAATCCGGACGCACTTCGCGAAAAAGTTGGACTGCCAGCGCAGACATAGACTCAGCCTCGTCATACGGAGCGGACAATCACGGTCCTACCCTCGCCCGACTTCGAATCTAACGATCTCCGGAAACAGGATGCTTGCATTGCGTCCAAGACGACAATGATTCGATTTCGACTGTGGACATGTCTCGTTTTGGGTCGTGCGTCCGCCCTGCCCAAAATCAAGGGACAGGTCCACAGCCAGCCCTTCCCACAAGCCGCTTGTCGGCCTTTCTTTTCGGCCTTACTCTCAAGTAATGACGGCTACCCTTACCAGTAAAGGTCAGATAACCATTCCTATCGAGATCCGGACCCGGCTTCACTTGAAAGCTGGCGACGTGCTGGATTTCGATGAGAACGCTCCGTTCCTCAAAGCCACCAAGGTGATTCCCCCCGAAGCTTGGGAGCAGTTGGGAACGCAGTGGCGCGATCCATGGCCCGGGTTGGATGCCAGGGCGGTTCTCGAGGAGATCCGCGGCCCCGTGGAGAACCCGCCGGCTTCGAATGCGCCATGATCACCGCGGTGGATTCCTCGGTGATGATTCACCTGCTCCGCCGAGAGCCCGGCTGGGGAGGTTGGCGGGACACGCTTTCTGCTGCGGCGACCGAGGGTTCGTTGGTCATCTGTCCCGTCGCCTTCGCCGAATGTGCTGGAGGCTATCCTTCCGCGGACGTGGCCATCCGGGAGTTCGAAACGATTCAGCTTCACTTTGACCAGATCCGTCCCGCCGCGGCTTATCTGGCCGGGCAGACCTTTCTCCGTTACCGGCGGGAGGGCGGTCCGCGTGAGCATCTCATCCCCGACTTCCTGATTGCCGCCCACGCCCGTCTCCAAGCCAACCGCCTCGCTGCCATAGATCGGGGCTATCTGCGCCGCTATTTTGCCGATCTGCCCCTGCTGGTCCCAACCGTTTCGGATAGGGGGTAGGTGACCTGACACTTTGTGGATACCCCCAGCTAGAGGGGTTTGCGAGTGCCGATTTCAGTCACGTAAGCGATCACTCCTACCCAGGCAGTCAAGGCAATGAGGACGAGGGTGGAGAACGGGCTCATTTGAAGCGTGGGCTCCTGGATCAATGACGCGAAAAATCCGACCAGTTGGCCCCCGCCGGGCAACACGAAGAGCCCAAGGCAGGCGCTCAACAAGCTCATGACCACGAGCGTGTAGATCCGACGGGGGCGAAAAGACCGGCGAGGAGGTAGGGCGCGAAAGACCCGGTCTTTGAATCCGTTGTCGGCCAAAGGTGGCGGGAGCCGACTCAAAAGCCGGTCCAAATCATCTTCCGGTGGGACGAGGGGTTCCATGGTTTACAAGAGGACAAGCTGCATGAGCAAAGAGCGTAGCGCTTCCTTGCCGCGCAGAATATGGGTCTTCACGGTGCCAATTGGACAGCCCAAGACCGCAGCCGCCTCACGGTGGGTCAAGCCGTGCTGGTAGCAGAGCGCCAACGCAGCGCGCTGATCGACTGTGACGCTGCTCATCGCCGTCTCGATATCCATCGCTCGATCATCGGGGGGCATTGCCGTCGCGGCTTCTGAGTCTGCGACGTCACTGTCTCGCCCAACCGGTTCACGACGCCGGCGGATTTCGCTCAAGTATTGGCGATAGGCGATGCGGAATAGCCAAGCCTGGAAAGACCCCGATGCGCGGTAGCTGGAAAGAGCCCGATAAGCACGAACGAACGCTTCTTGGGCCAAGTCATCAGCCAACCCAGCATCGCCATTGGTCATGCGTCGGAGCCAGAGGCGCAGGGGTGACTGGTATCGCAAGACCAATTCGCCGAACGCCTCATCGTCCTGGTCCACGAGGACGCGACCGACCAGTTCGACATCTGAAGGTGGGACCACGTGAACCTTTTCGGCGATGAATTACTCGACTTCCTTGCGCTCAATACGGCGAAGGACCAGATACGTGAGGCCAATCAGAATCGGAATCAGACCTAGGCTCCAACCGCCGGGTTGCAGGAGAACGCCCAAGAAGAGCATCAGTCCAACCCCGGAGACAATGAGGAGAACTCCTTTGCGCAGATCCGAGATGGGTGGCTTTCCGGTTGGTGGAGCGAGCAGTTCGGCTGGGATCGGCGTTCCCTTCTCGATGAGCTGACGCAGCTTATGGTGGAAATCGAGCTGATGCCGGTATCTCGCATGGGCAACGCCAAACGCAAAGGAGACCGGCGCAACCAAGAGTAGCAGGACGACGAGCATGACCATCTGGCGTTGCTGGCTGTCCAACCGGTCGCGCCAATGGTATTCCATTTCCTGCAACCGTTGAGCCTGGAGTTCCTGGATGGAATTAGCGGATGAGGCTTCGGGTAGGACGGGCATCACGGGTGTCGGAACGAACTCCGGATGGAGGTTAGTTGGGATGGCTTCGTTCGTCGGAGAGGCGACAGTCTCAACCGGGACAGGAACTCCGTCCTGTTGAGCCCACAGGAGAGTGGAGCCAAGTACCTGGATCACGAACACGGCGAGGGCAATCTTCTTCATGGATTGGTGGCGGATGGAACGATGTCAGTTGCCTACCACGACGCGCGAAAGTGTCGGTGCGGATTCAAGAATTTCAGTTTTCCGACGGAACCGTTCGACAGCGCTGCGGCAACTGGTCCGACAGGGGCGCTGGGCTAGCGAGAGTTCCGCGGTGGCGAATCGCCTGCCACAGGGAAGTCGCGGGCTATTTCGCCAAGGCCGGGGCAGGCCCGAGGTCGGTATTTGAAATCAAGGACTCCGTGGCCGTTTTGATGCCTACCGCCATACTGTGCAACTTCCACAGATTGAAGACCGGAGGCGGGATTTCCCTACGCGGAAACACCCACTTCTGTGACTACTTTTGGTTCCCGGTTTTTGTGACTATCCAAAATATGGCCTGTTTGGTCGATTTCTGACCTCAATCTGCGTGAACGGAACCCAGCGACACGCCAGCCTTCCCATTCGTTGGATGAGGACCGGACAGATGACCTGGTACTTTGTCTCTCGCCGCACAGGAACTGCGGACCCTCACGAATGGCGACCTGGACGTTCTGTCGTCCGGCATGGCGGTCACCAAGGCCTCGGGAAGGCCGCCGTGGAGGTAGCCCCGCTCCACCACGTCCCGGACGGCGTCGATCAGATCCTGGAGCGGACCCGAAGGGTCGGTGGCGCCTTGGAACTCCAGACTGTACCGAAGGGTTCGCCGGATGGCGTCCGTAGTGAAGGCCGAATTGCCCTCGATGGCGATGGCCTCGGGACGACCCAGAGCCCGACCCTCAGGTCGTCCGCCAACCCTCCGGCGGACGGCGGATCAGCCGCCGGACCGGGAGATGTGCGGGTTGCATGGGTGAGTGGAATAAAGTGACAGGTCCTTTGTCCGAGAGGGATCTTTGGTTCGCGTTAACGATAACATCCTTCAAAGCCTAGATCGGATAGATGACCTGGCACTTTGTGATACCGCTTCGCCGACGACTGGAAGGTCTCCCTACTCCGGGTCCACAAAGAACTGTTCGATCCGGCCGTCGGGCTGGCGATACATGAGCACCCGTAGCGTTCCGTTGGTAAAGGTGAGCCGGGTGGTGGTGACTTCCAGGCCGCCCCGTTCCCGCCGAACGAGGAGTTCGGCGCCGGTGGGGGGGCCATACGTCTTCAGGCGCCCGGCCGCGCCGGTCAGCTTGGCCTCCGTGAGGAAATGGCTGAACTCCTCGGTGAGATCGGAGCGGTTGACTTTGCTGTCCTGAAATCCGGCGAACACCGACTTCACCGTTTCCACCGCCGCCGGACCCTGCACGTCCGGAACCTGGGTCGGTTCGTGCAGGAGCAGCGGCAGCAATTGCGCGGGGAGGGAGCCCAGCCCGCCGTCGAGATTGCAGGTCAGGATGAGCGCCGAGCGTGTGGATGGAATCATGGCGTTGAAGGCGTTGAAGCCGGCCACCGCACCGTTATGAGCCACCACCTGACGGCCCTGTTGGATGCGCACCGAGACGCCGCAGCCGTACTCGGTGTTGCGGCCGTCGGGCAGGATGCGCGGGGTGGTCATGAGTGCGTACGACCCGGGCTTCAACACCCGTCCGCCCATCAGGGCCAGGTCCCATTTGGCCAGATCGGTGGGCGTGGAGTAGATGCCACCCGCCCCCTCCAGCCATCCCTTGCCCTCGGGCGCGACCGGGGTCGGCGGGCTCAGGGCGAAGGTGGTGAAGCCCTGCGCCGCGCCAGGCGCCGGATGCGCAGGCTCGTACACCGTGTGGGTCATTCCCAGCGGACCGAAGATCCGCTGCTGCAGGAAGGTTCCGAGCGGCTGACCGCTGACCTTCTCGACCACGCGGCCGAGCAGGATATATCCGGTGTTGCTGTAGGACCATTTGGCGCCCGGCTCAAAGTCGAGCCGGCCGCCGGCATATTGCCGCAGGAGATCGTCGGGAGGCATCGGCCGCTGCATGCGCCGTTCTACGAAATCCAGCGGATAGTAGTCCGGGTAGCCCGAGGTGTGATTCATCAGGTCGAGCAGGGTAATTTCTCCGGCCCGGGTCAGATCCGGATAATACTTCGCCACCGTGTCCTGCACCGACAACCGGCCATCCTCGGCGAGCAGCAGCACGGCGGCGCAGGTGAACTGCTTACTCACCGAGCCGATGGCAAATCGCGTGTTGGCGTCCACCGGCTGCGGGTCGGTGAGCGAACGCCGTCCGTAGCCCTTGGCCAGGACGACCTGTCCGTCCTTCACGATCGCCGCCGAAAGCCCCACCCGGTTCGCCTCCTTCACCTGGGACTCCAGATAGGCATCCACGGCCGGCAGGTCGAAGGTGGACGGCGGCTTGGCGGGATCGCCGGCGGCGGCCCGCGCCGGAATCAGCATCGCGGCCAGCAGGAGCGTCCAAGAGAGGCGTGGGTTCATAGATTCCTCAACCCGAGGTTAACGGAAACGCAGGAAGCACGGCCAGCGGGGAATCACGATGGGGAGGGCCGGGGCCGCATCTCAGTTTTTGGGCTGTGCTGGCACGATGGCGCTTTGGATTCAGGCTGGCTGAAAACGAGACACGGATGAAGACAGAGAGGGTGTCCTTTCCTCTCCGTGAGAATCCGTGAAATCCGTGTCCAGATCCCCCAGTCCCCAAACAAACGAAATGTGCCCAAGGAGCGGGCTGCCGCGTGTCCGCAGCTTCCCTACCGCGGAATCAGCCACCACACCAGGGCGGCGAGCAGGATCACGGCGACCAGCACCCACCCCCGCGCCGGACCCCGCCTCGCTGGCGGACCCCATTCGTCCGAGGCAAACTCATCGGCATCGAAATCGTCCGAATCGGGCACCCCAAGGCGCTGGGTGGCCGCCCGGTCGTTCCAGCCGGTGGCTTCGTCCGCGCCGCATTCGGGACAGGATCGCGCCCGGGCGGGCACCTCGGCGCCGCAGTTCGGACAGTTTTCGGGAGCGCTCATGCGATTCGATTTTATTGCGGTGGGGCTTCCGGAGCGGCGCCACCCCGGGCCGCGCGGAATTCGCGGATCAGCTTCAGGACTTCCTCCCGAATGCCGGCCAGCGCCTGTCGCGCCAGCGCCAGCGTCGAGGAGGCCAGCAACGTTCTGGCTTCGATGCGATCCACGGCCGCCGCCGCGGCGTCCACATGCCCCAGCGAGCGCTTCAGACAGGCGACGATGAACGCGGGCTCCGAGCGATCCCGCCCGTAAGGCAGACCATTCAGCGCGCCTGCGAGCCGGGCGGCGGTGAGGTGAAACTCGCAGAGAAAGTCGGAGACGTCGGGGTCGTTTTGGATCGCTTCGGACAGCGCGTCCACGGCGTCCCAGGCGGCGCGGCCGGCGCGATGGCATCGGAGGTAGAGCGGATGCACCGCGACCCCTTGGTCGTCCCGCACCCAATCCACGCCCTCCGTCGCGGGGTCCGGACCCCGCAGCGCCGCCGGATCGAGGGGTTCCAGGCCGGGCTCGCGGGCCGGACCATCCTCCGCGCCGGGACACTCCCAGCCCATCTCGCGGGCGATGATGGCGTCGGCATCGGGATGCCCCTCATAACGGTCGAAAAGCGCCATGAGCTTTTCGGTCCGGGCGTCGGATTCCCGGAGATACTGCTCGTAGTCATGTTCGTCCCATTGGCCGGTGTCCTTGTCTCCAGGGACCTTGGACTGTTCCCGGTCAATGGCCTCCGACAAGGCTTGAAGGAAGTCCCCCCAACCTGCCGCCGCCGTCTGCTGGCGGGCCAACTCCTCCTCGGGGGTCAGGCGCCAGTCGGGGGTGGAAAGCCTGAGTTGGTAGTCGGCGCTTTCCACGACCATGCGGCCATTCTCCCGGGAGAACCATTCCAGATACAGGCAGTTGGCGAGGTGTTCCGGCGGCGTCTGGCCGTCCCGCAGCAGGCGCATGGCCTCCTCGACAGGCACCTCGAAAACCCGGACCTTGCGCGATGCGGTGACGTCGCCGACGCGCCCGTGCTGCACGGGTGCCAAGCCCTCGGCATCCCGGAGCGGCGTAGTCGGGCCGGGATTTTCAAAGCGCAGTTCGCAGCCCGCCAGATCGGCGCACGCGTTGCCCTCGAGATCCAGTTCGACCGGCTCACGGACCCCGTGGATCCAGAGACGGCCCCGGACCCGTCCGCGGGTGCGGTTGTCCAGCTCTCCGCGGAGCACCGAGTCATGAATTCGCCACGCCATGCGTTGAGCAGAGCCCCGTGGGCGTCTTCCGACAAGCCACCGGATTTAGGGAGGTCCGCCGGCGCGACGCCCTCCGCTTTATCCAAAACCTCTGCGTTCTTTGCATCCATCGCGTGAGGCATACGTAAACGCAAAGTGAGGCTCACGCAGAGGGCGCAAAGACTGCAAAGGAGTGATGACAAATGGTCTTGTCCCAAACTTCTGCGCCGTTTTGCGTCTTTTGCGTGAGGCCTATGCAAACGCGAAGTAGGGCTCACGCAGAGGGCGCAAGGGCCGCAAAGGGGAAGAAGAATGCGGAACTTGTCCCTATCGGAGGGGCCCGGATGCTCTGCGTGAGCAAAATCCCTTTTGCGTTCGCGGTTCGCCAGTTCCTACTCTCGCCCGCGTGGCGAAACCGGGTTTGGGACGGGGTTTGGGCGCGCTGCTCTCGGGCGGCGCGGCTCCGTCGCCTGCCGGTTCCCCGCCGGAGGCCGTCGCGGCCGCCCCGGCAGTTCCGGGGACGGCGGTGCGCCGGGTTCCCCTGACACAGATTCGCCCGAGCCCGCTCCAGCCGCGAAAGGACTTCACTCCCGAATCCCTTCAGGAACTCGCTGCTTCCATCCGCGAGCAGGGCATCGTGCAGCCGCTGCTCGTGCGGGCAGCGCAGGGCGCGTACGAATTGATCGCCGGGGAACGCCGCTGGCGCGCCGCGCAACTGGCCGGGTTGACCGAGGCGCCGATTTTGGAACGGGTGGCGTCCGATGCCGAGGTGCTGGAGATCGCCCTGATCGAGAACCTCCAGCGGGAGAATCTCAATCCCATCGAGGAGGCCCTCGGATACCAGGAACTCTCAGCCCGCTTCGGACTCACCCAGGACGACGTGGCGCGCAAGGTCGGCAAGTCGCGCGCCGCGGTGGCCAATGCACTCCGGTTGCTCCGGCTTCCGGAGCCGGTGCAGACGGCGGTGCGGGAGGGCCGGCTCTCGGTGGGGCATGCCAAGGTGATCCTCGGGCTGGCGGATACCGTGCATCAACTGACCGCCGCCCAGCGGGTCGAGGCCGAGGCGCTGACCGTGCGGCAGACCGAAGAGTTCGTGGCACGCCTCGTGGCGCCCCCCAAGGCGTCTGCCCCCTCCCCGAATGGGGTTCCCGCGGGGACGCGGGACCCGCATGTCACCGAACTGGAAAACCGGCTCCGCGAACGCCTGGGGACGCGGGTCGCCGTGCGATACCGCGGCGGCAAGGGGGCCCTGGAGATCCGGTTTGCCTCCGATGACGATCTCAACCGCATTCTGGAGGCTCTGGGCATTTCCCTCGACTGAGCGGAATCCCCGCCGCGGTCCGTGACGTCTTTTTGCAATCACTTTCCCATGATCCAATCCCAGGAATTCCGAAATCAGGTGGCCGCCCGGCTGGAAGACGCCGCCGCACGCGTGCCCCAGCTCAGCGCGTTTGTCGGTCTCGACGGCTTTGTGGACGAGATTCTCCACGTGGTGGACAAGCGCCATGATGCCAATCACTACGACCGGGTTCCCACCATCGCCGCCTATGCGCAGCGGCTGGCGGCGGCGGCCGGTCGGAGCACCAACATCGAGCTGGTCAATGTGCTCACCAAGCTCGGGGGCAACGGCCCCATCATGGCCAATGCCCTGGCGAGTTTCGGGCTGAACGTGACCTATGTCGGCTCCCTCGGCTGGCCCGCGATGCATCCGGTGTTCGAGCCGTTCGCCGCGCGAGCCGACGTGAACTCGATCTGCGAACCCGGCCTCACCGACGCGCTCGAGTTCGAGGACGGAAAACTGATGGTCGGCAAGCACTACACGCTCAAGCAGGTGTCCTGGGAAAACATCCGCCAGCGGTACGGCGCGGCGAAGTTCGCCACCCGGTTCGGATCGTCGAGCCTCGTGGCCTTCGTCAACTGGACCATGCTCCCGTACATGAGCGACATCTGGCAGGCGATCCAATCCGAGCTCCTGGACGGCGTCACCGGACCCCGCCGGCGGATGTTCTTTGATCTTGCCGATCCGGAGAAGCGGCTCCCGGCCGACATTGCCCGGGCGCTGGAACTCATCGCCAAGTTTCAATCCAAGTTCGACGTGATTCTCGGGCTCAACGAGAAGGAAGCCTGCGAGATTGCGCGAGTGCTCGGACTGGACGGCACGCCCAGGGATCCGGAAGCCCTGGCGGCGCTGTCAGTGGAGATCGCCCGGCGAGTCCATGTGGAGACCCTGGTGGTCCACCCCACCGCCTATGCGCTGGCGGTCTCGGAGGGACAGGCCGAAGTGGTGGCGGGTCCGATCTGCGGCAAACCCAAGATCACGACCGGCGCTGGCGACCACTTCAACAGCGGCTTCTGCCTCGGCAAGCTGCTTGGCCTTTCCAATGCGGACAGTGTCCTGTGCGGTGTGAGCACCAGCGGCCACTACGTTCGCACCGCCGAGAGCCCCTCGGTCGCGGACATCATCCGCCTCATGCGACAATGGCCCTGCTAGGGGAAAGTGGGAATGATGAAGGCTGAATGATGAAGTGAACACAAAACCCCAGACCCCAGACCCCAGACCCCAGACCCTAGCCCCCCACCCTCCCCCAGCGGATCCATGACCAATACCCCATCGCCCTCCGCCTCCGTTCTCCCCGTCGTGCGGTATGGAGATCCGGTTCTTCGGAAGAAGGGCGCCCGGATCGAGGAGGTCACCCCGGAGATCCGGCAGTTGATTGCCGACATGTTGGAGACCATGCGCGCCGCGCGCGGGGTCGGATTGGCGGCGCAGCAGGTCGGCCGGGCATTGCAGCTCACGGTGCTCGATGTCCGGGGTGTCAAGGAGCGTCCTTCGACGCTGTGGATTTCCGGACAGCCTGCGGACGCCGACGCGTTCATGCCGTTGGTCTTGATCAACCCCAAGGTCACTCCGGTGGGACCGCCCGAACGCAGTCCGGAGGGCTGTTTGAGTTTTCCGGAAATCTACGCGGAAATTGAGCGTCCATCCGAAGTCGAGGTCACCGCGCTCAACGAGCGCGGAGAACCCTTCACATTTCGGGCCGGCGGACTCCTCGCGCGGGCGGTGCAGCACGAGGGGGATCATCTCAACGGCATCTTGTTCATAGACCGAATGGACAGCGAAACTTTGCGAGACGTGAAGAAGGACGTGGACGACCTGCAGGCCGCCACCCGCGCCGCGCTATCGAAACGCTGAGCGGACGGCGCGCTCCAAGACGGACGAGATTTCCGAGTCCTCAACCTTCACCGCTGGGTTCCGGACCAAGCCTCACGCCCACGCCACAACGGATGCGGAGGCAGGAGGTTCCCTTCTCCAAGAGAGGGGGGAACGTGTCCGGGTCAAACCTCGGGGCTCCCCTCTCTCCTTCCTTTCCTTTGCGTGGGATTCCCGTCGTCTTCACTGCCGGAGAATCGGGAGACGTTCCGACGTGCCGATGCTTCCGGTGTTCTCCGAGGCGACTCCACACGCGCTGCGGGGGAAAGTTAGGGACTCGCGAAGCTCGTCCCTCCCGGGTGGATGGGAGCGCGTTCCATCCGCGATCTCCTTTGATTCCGCTGGGTGGATGGACGGATAGAAATGAATCAGGCCGTGTGACGGCGGGTCATCCACATCAAGGCGCCGAGTCCGAGGATCGCCAACGCCAACGCCTCCGGTTCGGGAACCAGGGTCAACGGCCCTTGGATCTCACCGTCTGGAAACGCCATCAGGTGGAGCTTGCCCGCAATGAGGCCAGACGCTTGCGCACCCGAAAACTGAAGATTGCCGGAGAACATCCCGGCATGGGCGCTGAAAGGGATTTGGATCGAGGCCAAACCGATCACCGCCGGGCGATCCTCGCCGACCGCGCGGAGATGAAGATAAGATCCCGGAGGGTCGCCGCTCAGCGGCCTGCGGCCGAAGATTCCGGAAGGGGCATTGACCGTCAGCGTATTGGAAGTGTCATCGTACCGAATGCCCACCGTGCCCCCTTGGATCGCAGCATTGTGGACGGGAACTTTGTCGTCCCCATGGAATCCATTGAGTTCAAGAGTGACGTCCCAAGTGGTTGCCTGCGTCGCTGCAACACTGCCCCCCAATACCATTACGCCAATCAAGGTTTTCATGGGCGCGGAACGGACGCGGGAATCCCAGCAAAAACAGGGCCAAAGTCAATGATTTAGTCCGCGAAGTCGCAGGGAGTTTCGACGAAAACAGGGCCGTTCGCGGAGAAGCACTTCATCCTGCCGTCACCCCGCGGGAATCCGCGGACAGGATATGGACGTCGGAGTCCGGGAGTTCCCGGCGCATCGCCCGGGCGACCGCGGCGGCATGGCGCAGAGCGAGGCAAATGATGGTCGAGCCGCTTCCGCTGAGCCAGCCTCCCAACGCCCCTGCGCGTTCTCCGGCCTCGATGACCCGGCTCAACTGGGGAATCAAGGCTTCGCGGTACGGCTGATGAATCCGGTCGTCAAAGCATCCGCGCAGCGCCTCGAGGTCCCCGCTGGCGAAGGCGCCGGTGATCAACGCCACCCGGGTCAAGTTGTGGACCGCGTCCGCCTTGGAGAAGGTCTGCGGAACCAGCTTTCTCGCCATCGGGGTGCTGACCTCGAACCGCGGAATCAGAGTGACAAAACGCGCCTTCGGGCTGACCGGGAACCGCACCGTGCGGGCGCGTCCCGCGACCACCGTGGAGGCCGTGAATCCGCCGTACACCGCCGGCGCGGCATTGTCGGGATGGCCTTCCAAGTCGCTGACGGCCTGGAAGAGTTGATCCCGGTCCAGCGGTTCGCCGCATAGACGGTTCAAGGCGCCGAGGCATCCGAGCCGGGCGGTGACGCTGGATCCGAGTCCGCGCGCGATGGGGACGTCCCCCGTCAGAGTGATCGCGAGGCCAAACGGCCTGAGTTTGGCCTGACGGAAGAACCGGTCGGCGGCTTCGGACAGCAGCGCGGTGGCCCCCGCGCGCGATGCCGGATCCATCGAGGATTGGAACGTGACGCCGCGTCCCGGGCACCGCGTCACGGTGGCGCGATTGTAGAGGCGCAGGGCGATGCCCAGGGTGTCGAATCCGGGGCCCAGGTTGGCGGTGGTTCCGGGGACGCGGACGGCGGCCGATTCGGAAGCGGGGCGCGATGCGGGCATTTGAAAAGGGCTCAACGCTCCGCCTTGGAGCCGCGTCCGAGGATGTCGGCGACCGCCTGGCGGGGGTGCTTGCCTTCGAACAAGGCTGCGTGGATCTCCGCCGTGATCGGGGCTTCGAGGCCCAACCGCTGCGCCAGGGCGTGCGCGCTCCGGGTGGTGGGATATCCCTCGACGACGAAGGCCTGGCTGGCGAGCAGGTCCGCCGGGGAGCCGCCGCGACACATCCGTTCACCGAAACTGCGGTTACGGCTGAGCGGACTGAAACACGTCACCGTGAGGTCCCCCATGCCACTCAGCCCGGCGAAGGTCTCCGCTCGCGCGCCGCGCGCCACGCCGATGCGGGTCATCTCGGCGAGACCGCGGGTGACCAGCGCGGCCTTGGAATTGCTGCCAAACCCGAAACCGTCGCACGCGCCGGCTGCGATCGCGATGACGTTCTTCAAGGCGCCCCCCAGTTCCACGCCGGTGACATCGTTGCTGGTGTACACGCGGAATGTGGGACGATGGAACAGCATCTGAACCTGGCGTCCGGTCTCCGGATCCACGCTCGCCGCCACAACGGCGGTGGGGGCGTTTCGCGCCACTTCCGCGGCGAGGGACGGGCCTGAAAGCGCCGCGATGCGCGCCGCCGGGACGGTTTCCGAAAGGACCCCCGACATGGTCAATCCGGTGGAATGCTCAAGCCCCTTGGTCGTGCTGACGACCAGTCCCCGGAAATCCCGAAACTGCACCGAGAGGTCCCGAAGCGCCCGGGACGGCACGGACAGGATGATGCCTTCGGCATCGCGGACGGCCGACGCCAAGTCGGGTTCGAAGCGCCAAGTCGGGGGCAGGGGCACTCCAGGCAGGTACCGCCGGTTCTCCAGCGCGGCGGCGGCTTCGGCAAGGTGGGCCGGGTCGTGTCCCCAAACGGTGATCCGATGGGAATTCTGCTGGAGAACGAGGCCAAGGGCCGTGCCCCAGGCGCCTGCGCCGACGATGGTGAGATTCATGAAGGGGGAGCCGAATGCGTGGACACCGGTGCCCCGGGGCCCACGCGGGGGCCACCGAGACGCGGTTCCGTGCCGGCGCGGAGCCGCTGAAGGTTGGCGCGATGGCGCCAGATGACCAGCAGTCCGATGACCGCGGTCAGGGCGATTCGCGGCCAAGGGTTGCCGGTGAGCGCGGTGGCCAGCGGAAGAATGGCGGCGGCCACCACGCTGCCCAAGGATACCAGGCGGCTGGCGGCGATCACCAGGATCCAGGTGCCGAGGGTGATCAGAAACGCGACCGGCACGAGCGCGCCCAGCACGCCGGCGGAGGTGGCCACCCCTTTGCCGCCGCGGAATCCGAGCCAGAAGGTGTAGGTGTGGCCGAGAATCGCGCCGATCCCCGCCACCAGCGGAAGGTAAAGTTGCACCTCCTCCGCGCTGACCCATCCGGAGAGCGGGCCGGAGGCCTTGAACAGACCGGGCGACACCAGCACAGCCAGCGCTCCCTTCAAGGCGTCGGCGGCAAGGACGAAGATTCCGGCCGGCTTCCCGAGGACGCGCAGGACATTGGTGGCACCGATGTTGCCCGATCCGTGCGCCCGGATGTCCACTCCCCGCGCGCGGGCCACGAGATATCCCGACGGGACTGAGCCAATGACGTAGGCGACCAGTGCGGTCAGCAGATAGGCGGCGGGAGCCACGGGGCGGTTGTAGGGTGAATTCCGGGATGCCGCCAAGGAAGGAGTTCGGCATGGGCTCGGGTCCGGTGAATCCCGAGCCACGGTACAGCAGGGGTGCGTTCGGATCTCGCAGGCGCGTTATTTGGCGGCAAAATTGGCACATTCTCAGGCGATTGTGGCCAATTCGCACAGGCTCTTTTGGGTACACAACCACGCTCGCAGGTGTCCGTTTTGGTGTCTCAGGATGGCCAGTCCTCAAATACGGAACGCCGACGCCTCAAGTCGCCGTCACCCCCCTGGAATAGGCCGCGTCTTCAAAATGGATTGGCAATGCGACTTCAATGTAACTCATTATCCATAATGATGTTGCGATGCTTACTGAAGCAAGACTTCTCCGGAGGAATCCGCTGTGGGAGCACCTTTTGGCGCTCGGGTCCATCGTTCAAGCCACTCGTTCAGGGGCCTCGGCCCAATCGGGGCCGAGGCCGTCCCGCGATGGAGGATCGCCTTATGCTCGTAGAAATGTGGTTTGTTCTGCGCGTGGCCTGTCCGTGAGGTGATCTCCCGGAGTATTTCGGTCCATGGTCCTCAGCGGGGATTGGGGCCGACGTCACGGCAGCAGACACCCTCGAGATTCCTGCTGGCTGCGAAGCGTCGCGCGGAGCTCGCTCGTGCGCCCGCGCCGCCCCGCCCGGTGACGAACAGCCCTGGGCATCGGGACCGGTTTTCTTCCGTGGTTGTCGGAATTCCTTCCGGCCGGGTGTTACCTGATGACATCGCCATGCACGATAGATCCGATCAGGAGTTGCTTCGACGTTACGCCGATGACGGCGCGGAAGAGGCGTTCACGGAGCTGGTTCGTCGCCATTGCAACCTGGTCTGGGCTGCCGCGCGACGGGTGAGTGGTGACGGCGACCTGGCGCGGGATGTCGCCCAGACTGTTTTCACGGATTTGGCCCGCAAGGCGAAGCGGCTGCCGGCCGGAACAGCGCTGGCCGGATGGCTCTATCGAGCGGCTTGCCATGCGGCCTGCAAACAGGTTCGCGCGGAAGCCCGCCGAACTCACCGGGAACAGGTGTCCATGCCCCCCAACGAACTTTCCTCCGCTCCCTCCGCCGAAACGCGGGCCGCCGAAGACCTTCAAACGGCATTGGACGCCGCCCTGGCGGCCTTGCCGGAGCTGGATCGGGACGCGGTGGTGCTCCGGTTTCTGGCCGGCCGGAGCTTTGCCGAAGTGGGCGCGGCGCTTGGAACCACGGACGATGCCGCCCAGAAGCGGGTGAGCCGAGCGCTGGAAAAACTCCGGGACGCCTTCCGCCATCGCGGCATGGCCGTTCACGGCGGTTTAGTCGCCGCCGCCCTGAGTCTGGCGGGGGCGGAGGCCGCCCCGGCCGGACTGGCGGCCGCGGTGGCGGGAAACGCGCTCGCCGGCGCGAGCGGCGCCACCGGGGGGATTATTTCTTATCTCACACTCATGAAAACCAAACTGGCCTTCGGCATGGTGGCCGGCGCAGCCGCCGTCGGCACGCTGGCATGGCAGCAACAGCGGATCGTCCGCCTCACCGACGAAAACACCGCGCTGCGGCAACAGGTGGCCGCAATCTCCCGGCCGGCCGAGGTCGCGCCGCCGAGTGTGGACTTGGCGGAACTGGAGCGTCTTCGCGAAGGCCACGCTGAACTCTTGCGCCTGCGGGGCGAAGTGGCGCGGTTGCGTCAGGCGGCCGCGCCAGCCGCCAATCAGCGGCTGCAGGATGCGGAATCCCGCGTGGCCCAGGCCGAGGCTCAAACGGCGGCCATCAGGGCCGAAGTCGCCTTCCGCACCCATCGAGTGCAGATCATTCAAACTGGCAAGGCTCTGGGTTTGGCGGCCCGCGTCTTTTCGAACGACCATGACGGTCAGTTCCCGACGACTTTCGATGAGATGCAAGCGGGCCTGAATTACGTTGAGAAAGAGAATTACCTATCGGATCGCTCCCTGCTGGACCGCTTTGAGTTTTTTCCACAACCGCGGGCGATCCACGATTCAGAATCTCAACGGATTCTGTTTCGCGAGCGCGAGCCCCGTCCCATTCCTCCGGCGGCATTGTCGGAGGAGGAAGCGGCGGGGTTTGGTCCGGAAAGCATGCAGCCTGGCTGGGAAAGAGCTTACGTCATGGCGGATGGCTCGGTGCAATCACCCCGCAGCGCCCATGGCGACTTCAGCCAGGCGGAACGCGAAGGAACCGCCGGCCCGCCTCCTGAAGTGGCCCGCCCGTAGGAGCGCCTTCCGAATCCCCGTCCTCCGCGACCGCCGGCGGGTCGCGGCAGGATAACTCCTACGGTTCCGGCTTGCGAACGCGCAGAAAGCTTTGCCCTGCATTGGGCGCCGTCGGCACGGTGAAACGATCCGTAAAGTCCGGCAGGGCGCGGTCGGCCAGCAGGCTCCAGTTCGACAAGTCCGGCGAAGTCTCGAACAGGTAACGCCGGTTGGGCAGTCCTCCCACGGTGAACTCGAGATGGTCTGCATCCTTCTGGAGTACCCTCGCCACATAGGGTTGGGGATCCGCATTGTCGCTGGCGATGCCCCCGGTCAGCAGGGTGAGATCGCTGAATTCGAAGGCCCGGTCGGCGTGATTCACCGCCAGGACACTCAAGGTCCGGCCAAAAAGGTTGGTGAGCAACTGCGACTCGGGAACCGGGAAATGCAGCCAGACGCCTTCGCCGGGCAGGGAGGCCAGGCTGCCATCCCCATCCAAGTCCACCACAGCGACCTGGTATTGCTGCAGCGTCACCGGGGCGCCTCCGTCCGGCAGGAGGCGAAGTTCGATCTCGCCGGGATTGATTCCGGGCTGACCCAGGCGCTGCGGATTGCGGTTCGGCGATTGGCCGCCCGGCTTCACCTGCGCGCGGAGCTGGGGCTGGTTGTCCGGCTGGCGCTGCAGGGCGCCGGACAAGGGATCGTTGCCCGCCGGGGTGGAAAGGTTGGACCCCAGCGGTGCAGTGGAGTTGGGCGCCACCGTTGTCGTCGCCCCCGGCAGCGGAACGCCTTGTTCCCCGTGATCCGTCACGTAAAGGATGAACTGTTCCTTGGACGGATCGGGCGCATTGCGGATCGCCGCGCCCGCCTCCTCAATGGCGCGTTTCAGGCCATCGAGGTCCCCCGGATAATCCCAGCCGTCGGTGCCGGAGTTGTTGATCAGAGGCACATATTGGCTCCACGAGGGCTTTCCTCCGACGGTCCGGATGGTGGTATTGGGCTGACCCAGGAATTGGGTCTTGATCTGATCGCGATCGGCCGCGTCGGAGAACGTCTGCCGGGTGCCCCCATTGTCCGGAACCGTGATCGTTCCCTGGGTCAGCACCTCTTCATTCATCACCGTGGGCCGGCCGGCAAAAATGACGATATGCCGGCTGCGGACCGCGCCGTTGGTGGTCACGGGATCCAGCGGGAACTGGCTCAGCGGCAGTCCTCCGGACATCCGGGGCCATTCCGACCAGGCGAAGATCCCCGCCTGCGTGTCGGTCACCTCCGCGCGCTCGGCCCAGACCGTGGACTTTCCGGCCGAGCCTTCTTCGTGCAGGTCGAGCGCCGTCCGCCCCGCGGCCGGCCGGAGTCCTCGGGCTGCGTCGTCGTGGAAACCGCCATAGCGTCCCTGCTGGTTCGGGCTCGTGCCGGAGGAGACGGCGGTATTGGTGGCGTCGCGGAAGAGCGGCGACAGGGCCAGGTTGCCGCCGTAGCATTGGGCGAAGATAAGGAGTTTGAGCGCCGCCTCGGGAATGGCGTTGGTGAGCAACGAGTTCAGTTGCACGGCCGAGATGGCCGGTTCTCCCGGACGCGTGACCAGTTCGCCGCTAAAGTGTTGCGACTGGAAGTCGGGTTGCCCGTCATCCGGCTTCACGATAATGGTCGCCACGCAAACGCTAAAAGCCCCGGTGGGTTGGTAGGACCAATTCACGACCAGTTGATTGGTCCCGGGCCGGAGACCGGTAATCACGAAATCTCCATGATGAGCGTGGAATGCCCGGCGCGGAAACACCTCGGCCACTCCCGGCGTACCGGCCAGGACCGGCTGATAGAGGCTCAGCGATTCGGTATGGTCGGCCTTGATTCGCCAAAAATAAGAGGCGCCCACCTCGACCTCGATCTGTGGCGGCCCGCAATCGTGGGCGGACGCTGGCGACCAGAGAAACGCCCCCAGCAAGACCGGAACAGTCCGCCGGGAAAGCCAGAGAGGGATGAGCGGCATGGTGTGCGGAGGCGGATGATCTGCGCGGGTTCATCCGGGGTCCTTATTGAGTGTGCGCCCACGGGTCCGAACGTCAACGAGACTCTGAATCACACGAGGGTGCGGGACGCATCTCAGTTTTTGAGAGGAGGATGGAAGCCGGCCCCCTTGGCAGGGCGAGCCGTACGCGTGGAGTCGCCACAGCAACAGTGCGCCCCCCGCGTACAACAAATCAAAATAACTGACGGGGTCCTTGCTCTCACGAAGTTGGGAAGAGACGCGAGGGGGTCTGCACGAGCGTTCGGCTCACCAATACGAGGCTCTCTTGAAACGGAACCCCATGGACCCCGGGGGACGTTCCCGCCTCACGCAAGAAATTGAAATGCCCCCGAGCGCGAATGCCGTGCGCAATGCGACTCGACGGCGATTCGGGTTTTCGTAGGCTGGCGCGGTGATTCAGATCCGTCCGTTGCCCTTTCGTTTTTCCCTCTGGCTGCTGGGCGCCGTCCTGTTGTGGGGCGCGGGTGCCGGTTGCGCCACCCGTCCGGCGACCACCGAGCGGTATCTGGCGGCGTCGGGATTCAAGGTCATCCCGGCGACCACCCCGGAACAGCTGCAACACCTGAACACGCTGCCGTCCGGCAAGATCTCGGTGGTCCAGCGCCAGGGGCAAGTGTACTTCATCTACCCGGACCGCGCTCAGAAGCAGCTCTACGTGGGGAACAACGCGCAGTATTCCGCCTATCAGAACCTGCTGCTGAACGAGAAGAACCTTCAACAGGGGTTGCAAGCCCAGCGGGACGAGACCAATGCGGAGATTTTGAATGCCGAGGCAACGGCCATTGGAAACGATCCCTGGGCGGTCTGGGGTGTTTGGCCGCTGGCGCCGTTTTGAAACACGCGGATTTCCGTCTGCCGATCTGATCATGAAACATCTCCTGCTGTCCGTCCTCACCCTCGTCCTGGCGGTTGCGACGTTTTCCGGCTGCGCCACACCGTCGCGGAGCGCGCAGAACGAAGCCCGTCTGGCCGCCGCCGGATTCCGTGTGATTCCGGCGACCACCGCGAGGCAATTGGAATTGGTCCGCACGCTGGCGCCCGGACAGCTCACCCGGGTGACCCGCGAAGGGAAGCCCTACTACGTGTATCCCGACGAGGCCCAGCAGCAGTTGTATGTGGGGGAGGAAGCCCAGTACCAAGCCTACCAGGCCCGGCTGGAGATTGATGAAGCCGCGCGCGCGGACGCCCGGGCGGCGCAGCAGTCCCTGATGGAGGCCCGCAATGACGATCTGCCCCAGTGGAACGAAGCCTGGGGTTCATGGACGGGATACTGAGCTTCCGGTAACTTCCCTTTCATCCTCTCCATGCCTTGTGGAAGACTCGCCAGGTTCGCCGCGGCGCTTCCGTCCCGGCGCCGGTTCTGACTGATGACTTCCACCCTGCTTTGGCTGGCCGCCGGTTTCGTGTCGGCCGTGATCTTCTCGTCCTTTTTCGAATGGACTCTGCACCGGTTTGTCATGCACCGGCCGCTCGGCTTCTTCGACTATCCGTTCCGCACCCATGCGCTGATTCATCATCATGTGTTTCGCGCCGATGAGAGCTACCACGTGCAGCGCGAGGAGGATAAGGAGATCATCCCCATGGCCTGGTGGAACGGACCGGTGCTGATCGCCATCGGCTGCATTCCATATTCGGCGTTGGCATGGGCTGTCGGGCATTGGGCGATTCTTCCCGGGGCAATCGTGGCATTCGCGCTGTACTACGGTGCGTACGAATACATGCACTGGTGCATGCATTTGCCCCGGCGGCGGCGGCTCGAGCGCTCGGGAATCTTCTTCCGCCTCAACGGCCATCACCTCCTGCACCACCGCTATATGCACAAGAATTTCAACGTGGTGCTGCCGCTGGCCGACCTGTTTCTTGGCACGCTCCTGCTCCGGGCCCGGACCCATTTCGCCCAGGCCCGCGGACCCAGCGTCCCCGACGTACAGCCGCGGACTCCGGCGTTGGACCCGGCGACGCGTGGGGCTTGAACCTCACAAGGGGCCTGGGCCTCACGCCAGGGACGGGAAGGACGCAGAGAGGGGCATTGGTAGGATGGGTGAGCGGATGCCTCCGGCGTGCGGCACCGACTTCCCGTCCCTGGCGTGACTGCGAGCGACGTTTGGGGAGGAGAATGGTCCACGAAAGGTCTCGGCGGGGGCGCCGAGACCGACACGCGGGGCGCGTGTGCTCCCCATCCAAACTTTGCGACCTTCGCGTCCTTTGCGTGAGGCTCCAATCCTTTCACTGGCCTTCAGCCGGAACCCGGTGACACGCCGGCCATCAGGCGCAGCAGCCCGGCCTGCGAAAACTCGGGCCGGGGCACTTCGCCGACCAACCGCCCCCCCCGCAGCACCAGGATGCGCCGGCTCAAGGCCATGAGTTCCGGCAGTTCGCTGGAGATGAGCAGGATGGCCGCGCCTGCGGACGCCAATTCGTCGAGCAGACGGTGGATTTCCGCCTTGGCTCCGACATCCACTCCGCGGGTCGGTTCATCCACGATCAGGATCGGGCACTCCCGCGCCAGCCACTTGGCGAGTGCGATCTTCTGCTGATTCCCGCCGCTCAACCGGACCACCGGCGCTTCCACCGAAGCCGTTTTGACCCGCAGTCGCTCGATAAACCTCTGGACCAGACTGCGCTCCGCCCCGCGCCGGATCACGCCGGCGGAGGCCACCCGGGCCAGTGCGGCGAGGGAGGTATTTTCACGGCAATTCAGGGAAAGGAGCAGTCCCAAGCGCTTACGGTCCTCGGGAAGAAATCCGATCCCGGCGCACAGCGCAGCTTGAACGTCGCCCCGTGGCAGGGGCCGTCCGCGCACGGTGACCCGCCCCCGGGCGCTGCGATCGAGTCCGAAGATAGCGTGTGCCACCTCGCTCCGTCCCGCCCCGACCAGGCCGGCCAGTCCCAGCACTTCGCCGGCTCGCAGGGTGAATCCGATGCCGGCGCATTTGCCGGGCGAGGTGAGGTCTTCCACCTGCAGCGCCTCTGGACCGGGCGCTTGGGCCACATGCCGCGGTTCGTGCGCGGTGACATCGCGTCCGATCATCTGCTGCACCAGCGCATCGGCGGTCATGCCGGCGACCTTCCCAGTGGCCACATGGCGTCCGTCGCGGAGAACGGTGACCGCGTCGCAGAGTCGGAAGATCTCCTCCATGCGGTGCGACACGTAGAGCACCGTGATCCCGCGGGCTTTGAGACGGTCCAGCAGGGCGAACAGATGCTCGCTCTCAGCCACGGACAGGGAACTGGTCGGCTCGTCGAAGACGATCACCCGGGCGCCGGTGCCGACAGCGGCGGCGATCTGCACCAGTTGCTCCTGTCCGGTGGTGAGTTCCGCCAGCGACCGATCCACCTCGAATGGCGCGTCAATCGCCGCCAGCATCTCCCGGGCGCGCGCCCTCATGGCGGATCGCCGCAGCACCCCGGCGCGCGACGGCAGGTCCCCCAGGCAGAGATTTTCGGCGATGGTGAGATTGGGGCAAAAGGCCAGTTCCTGATGCACCATGGCCAGGCCCAGCCGGCGCGCGGCGTGGGGATCGGCCGGCGCGACCCGCTGTCCCCCCAGGCGGATTTCTCCGGCATCCGCCGTGTGCACCCCGGCGAGGATCTTGCCCAGCGTGCTTTTTCCCGCGCCGTTCTCGCCCATGAGCGCATGGCAGGACCCGCGCTCGACACGGAAGCTGACGTCGCTGAGCGCCTGGACGCCGCCGAAGTGCTTGGTGATGCCCTGGAAGGTCAGGAAGGCCATGGCTTCGGACCTCCGCCCGCGCACTGGACCTCAATGCCCCACGGCATCGGGCGTGGGGGTCTTGGGAGGGTGAAAGAACAGGGCCAGCAGGACCACCGCCCCAAGGGAGATCAGGCAGGGCACGAGGAACAGCCCGCGGAAGTTGACCACGCCGTTCTGAGTGTACACCGATTGGAGCAGCCACGGACAGATGGAGTTGGCGACCAATGCGCCCACGCCAAGGATCATCACGTTGAACAGGCCCTGTGCGCTGGAGCGCGCATCCTTGGGGAAGTAGGCGTCCACAAAGATGTACACCGTGGCAAAGAAGAACGCGTAGCAGATGCCGTGGAGGATCTGCACGAGGATGATCAGTCCCTGATGCTGCGGGAACAGCGCATAGACCGCGAACCGCGCCGTGTGCCCGAGAATGCCCACCATCAGCGTGGTGCGCCATCCGAGCGCCTTCAGGGTCGCGCCGAGGACGAACATGGTGAGGATCTCCGCCACCTGTCCGATGCTCATCACGGGCATGATCCAGTTGCCGGGAATGCCCACGGTGGCACTGCCCAGAAACGTGCCGGTCCAGTTGAAGTAGCAATTATGGACGAACGAATCAATGAAGGTGACCACCCACAGCACCAGGATGAACGGATGCTTGAGGAATCGCACCGACTCCAGCCAGGCCAGCTTGTTTTCGCCGGTGCCCTTCTTGGGCGGCGTGTGCGGCAGGGTGAGGCTGAAGGCGGCCAGGAGGAGGGAGGCGATGCCCGAGACGATGAAGGTCCATTTGGTGGCGCTCTGAAGGGCCGCCCCGGTCAAGCCGTTGGCAAGCACCGTCCCGATCCAGGCCACCAAACCCTGGGGATTGGCCGCCTCCACCTTGGGCCAGTCCACCAGGATGAACGTGAACGGCCACGCGGCGAGGATCCATCCGATCGTTCCGCCCATGCGCACGAGGCCGAATTCCTTCTGCGGATCCTTCATGTTGGCGAAGGCGATGGAGTTGGTGATGGAAATCGTGGGCACGTAGAGCAGGCAGTGCACGAGCATCAGGAAGAAGAAGGTTCCAAAGTCGCGCACGAATCCCAGCCCGAGGATGGCCAGTCCGCCCACGAGATGGGAAAAGGCGAGGAACTTTTCGGCGGAGAACTTCCGGTCCGCGAACTCGTTGCTGAAGAACATGCCGACGATGGAGGCGACCGGGAAGGCGTTGAGGATCAGCGATTGCTGTCCGGGGGTGAATCCCAGGCTGGGCAGGTAGCCGAAAATCAACGGGAGCCAGGCGCCCCAGATGAAGAATTCGAGCACCATCATCAGGAACAGTTTCAGACGCGGGGTGGAGTTCATGGAAAAAGACGGCGGCGAGGAAGGAGTGGCCGAACGCCTGAGGCTAGGGAAGGCCACCGGCTCGGGACAAGCCCTGAGTCCCGGTCTTGATCGAGAGACCGAGAGGGGCGTCTCTCAATTTTTTGGCCCTGACGGGGCCGCAGACCCCAGCCCAAAGGCGAAGCCTCCGGCAATGCCCTGGGCCGAGGAATCCCTCCACCGTCTGCGCCTGAAGAAGCGCCAGAGCCCCGAGGAATTCCACCGGGGGGTCGAGGACCCCAGCGGGATGGGGGTCGGCGCCGCCACCGCCATGGGATCTCAGCGCCTCTGGCATCCCTTCAGGGTGCCTATCTTCCCCATTTACTTCCCACCCGGGCAGCGCCCAACGCGCTGCCCCGGGCTGAGTTCTCCAGGCCTTTCAGGCCATGGCAAAAATTGAGAGGCAGCCGATCGAGAGGCGCGGAGGCCGCACATCAGCTCGACGGTGGCGGCGAAAATTCGTGCCGCCCATCACCACCCCTCAGCCCTACGGCTGCTTCCAGGTCAAGGACGCGTTGTGGCTGGTGAGTCCGTATTCCTGGCCGCCCGCGAAGCCGCCGGCGGTCTCCCGATGCCGTGCCACGGTCACCAAGTAGAAACCGGATTGATTCACTGGAAACGTCAGGAAGCCCTCGCCGTCGGCAGTCAACTCCGACTCCTTTTCGTCCGGCGTGCGCAGGGTCACCTTCACGCCAGGAAGCGGGCGCCCCCGGAAAAAGACCTGCACCCGGCCGGCATCCGCCGTGGGAACAATGTCGAGATTCATCGAGGGCTTTCCGGCCCCGCCACCCGCCGGTTGCCAGCGGGCATAGAAGTACGGGCGGCGCGCCGAAGGCCCGGCATTACCCATCACCTGGAACGCCGTCTCGGCCTGCGCTGAATTGGTGGCTGCCAAGCCCGCCAGCAGAAAGTGGTCGGCATGCTTGGACACCACCACCGGTCGGTTGGTGTCGGTGGAACCTGAAACCGAAATCCAGGCCACCGGCAGGGTCAACGAATCCAGATACCCCGGGGATCGCTCCATCTTTCCGTCGGGCTCGGCGAACCGCACCACGAGGACGCCATCGGGACCCGGTTCGATCCATACTGAATGAGCCGCGGCCGGAATCGCCAGCAGGCCGGTCAAGGTGAGCAACGCAAGGATTCGGAAGGATTTCATCGGCGTGGAAGGAATACAATTTAGTCAGCGGAGCCGCGAACAGCTCGGAAGAACAAAGTGGAAGTTCCGAGCGAATCGCCCGAACGCCACGTGCCATGCCCGGCTTCGCGGAAGTCCAAACGGCCGGGCAAACGCGTCCAGGTCTTCAGGTCCGGGGACGATTCAATCCATGGGGCTCCCGCGCCGTCATCCACCAGGCCGAGCACTCCGTAACCTTCGGAGTCCACAGCGACCGAACGGATCGTCAGGAGGCTTTCGGCGTCGTTGGGATCGGTGCCCAGCTTGTATTCCGCCCAATTGGTGACCCCGTCCTCATCGTCGTCGTCGGTACCCGAGGACCCGATGCCGTCCAACCACAACCGTTCCCAGTCGTCGGGCAGGCCGTCTCCGTCGGTGTCTTCCGGGCCGATCAGATCCCCCTCGATGATCAGATGGGGCGGGTCGGACAGCAGGTTGTCGCGGGTGGCGAAGTCCGGATACGTCGGAGTGCCGGCAAATCCTTCGGAACCGCCCAGCCATGAGACGGACAACCACAGCCGTCCCGAGCTCAGCGCTTGCTGAAGGTAGCCCCGGACATCCGGATCCTCGAGATTCAGATCAAAGGTCACCTGGGATCCGGCAGGAACGGGTTCTCCCGCGGCCACATTGGTGATCACGCCGATCCCAAACGCCCGCGTAGGAAATGGGAGGAACAGTTCGTTGGTGGTCTTTCCGACATTGTTGCCCACATCCACGAACTCGCGGGCCGAATTGAATCCCGCGGCGAAGGCGTTGCGCTCGCCGGTGGCTGCGGACCCGAAGGGAGACGTCTCCTGAAAGGATTCCGCGGTGAATCCGTTCCGGAAGTCCGCACCGAAAACTTCGACAGGCCATCCCGGATCCGAGTCCTCAATCGCGCGGGGATCCTCTTCGGGCAGCCACGTCTCGAAGGCGTCGGCCGTCGAGTCGTTCAAGAAGCTGCCTTCCCGGAGCGTGGTCAGCGTGAGCCGCACACGGGTCAACCGGTAATGAGTCGCCGGACGCCCCGAAGGCACCGAAGCGGAAGTATCCCAGGTCAACAGGAACTGGCCGTGCCGCGTGTCCACGCCCGAGTCGTCCCCCATGGTGGAGAACACCGGAGCCGCCGGCCGGGTGCCGGGAGTCGCATTGAACGGATACATCCAGCGGTCGCCGGAGGGTTCCGGGAAGTCCCCCTGGAACCCGGCGGCTGCGGCCATCAGGACGCCGACACATGGCACCAGACAGTGCCAAGGTTTAGCCACGCCGGCTCCTCCGGATCACCATGCCCAAGCCGAGCGAGCCAACGACCATCAGCGCCCAGGTGGACGGTTCCGGAACCGCGCTGGTGTCCAGGGTGGCCGAGTCGAAGCTCAGGCTGGTGCCAGCAGCAGCGAAGGTGATCTCATAGGAAGTCACTCCCAGTCCGGTCAGGTTCCATTCCCACAGCGAGGAAACGCTCGCGCCCAGGTCCGTCCCGCGGTTGTTCTCGACCCGCGTCGTGGTCAGAAACTGAACTCCGGCACCCAGGTCGTAGGAAAGCCGAACGGAGGAATAGTCGAGCTCCGCTCCGAGCGTCCGGGCCTGAAACACCACCAAACCGACGGGCTCCGTTACGGAATCGCGGACCGTGAAAGTGCTAAGCCCGGCCGGGTTGTAGATGTTGCCGCTTCCCGTGAGAAACGCGTCGGATGAATGCTGGATGATCGTGGCCGAGGCAACGCTTCCCGCTTGATCCGGACGGTTGCCTTCCCCGTTGTCCGTCGCCACGGAGAAGATTTCCCAACTTTGGTACTCGGTGCCGGCTGAACCGCGCCAGGACGGAGTCACAAATCCGGTCTGGGCCCCCATGAGGGTCACGCCGGTGGTTGCCGCAAGAAGACTGAGGGAGATGCGAAAAGGTTGATACTGCATGCCCGGAGACTTTCATTCCATTTCCCCCGCCGCTTTCGGACCGTTGCGAAAGGTCAACGGAGGATTGTTGTCGGAGAATTGCAGTCACTGGCGGTGAATTGACATTGTTCGGCGATTCATCAAGGCCGTCACCCCAGGGGACAGGTCCGGTCACGCAGCCGGAACCACCGGCGGAGGCGTCGGCTTGGGCTGACGCAGCGGACGCCAATAGCCGCCGGATCCAAAACTCCGCCAGCCCAATTGCAACCAGCGGATCAGCGCGGCCGCCAGCCACAGCGCCCACAGCAACATCAGGAACCGGAACCACCAGATGGAAATCGAGTAGCAGACCGGACGCGGCAGCAGCGGTCCGCTGCGATCCTGATACCAGAGCAGCGCCGTCCGGGTGGAGCCGTTGCCCAAGATGAACATTTCGGGACTTCCCAGCAGACCTTCGCCGACCGCCACCAGCAGCACTCCCAGCGCCACCGCCGTCGCCAAGACCAGAGTCACCTGAAGGAGATTGTAGCGAGGGGAATCCAGCCGCTGGAATGCCAAATGCGCCCGCGCGACCAGAAAGAAGAGCCAGCCAATTACCGTCAATGCCGCGGCCAGAGGCACCTGGGTCAGCCCGATCACCAGCAGCATCCATTCCCAGACCCGCAGCGGGGAGTTGCGCAGGCGCCCCAGGGCGACTGCCGCCAGCAGGGAGCAGATCAGAATGCCCCAAAACCGGACCGCCGGACCGCGCCGCGGACCCGTGGCGCCCAAAATCCATCGGTCGTCCGGCACCGTGATCTGGGTGTGGATGTTGGCGCTGTCCACCGGCAGCTGGATTTCGCCCGCCTCAGCCCGAAAGCCAAGCGGCGCCGGCACTTTCCAGGCGATGCCCAGCGTCTGCTCGCCCGGACGCAGCGGTACCACCAGCCGCCGTCCCTCCAGCCGCACCGGAATGGACCTTCCCGCGTGTGTCAACTCGGTGACCTCGGCCCCCTCCGGCAGCTCCACCCAGAAATCCTCCCCCAGGCTGCACCGCAACAGGAGTTCCAGACGCGAGATGTGCTGGCGTTTGCCGAGGGCCACCTCGTGGCTGGCGCGGCTTACCGTCACTGTGGCGCCAGCAATGGCCTCCGGACGGCTGATTTCCAGCGACACGGATTCCCCGGGCCAGGGTTTCCATACGGGAATGAGATTGGGTTGATCCGCCTCAAAGACCGGCGCCAAGCCGGACAGCGTGACGTTCCATACCGGCGAGGCGACGAGGTGCCAGTGCTCCACCCAGGTGTCGGCGGACTTCGTCGCCAGGAGGATCCGATTGGTCGGCGTGAGTCCGCCCTCCCATTGGAATTCGGTGTCCTGCGCTCCCAGCCGCACCTCGATGAATCCGTCGCGCACGATGGCATTGGCGGAGAGGACATTCTCCTCCGGCAGCAGCGGCAGCCGCAGCGACACCGCCTTTCCTGGCGGAGAGAGCCGCCGGACGGTGGTGCGGACCTGCCAGATCAGTCCCAGTTCCAATTGCCGGTCCACGGCCACCATGGGATTCAATTCCTGACGATCGTAGCTGACGGGCGATGTCGCCGGATCGGCGTTGTCCGGCGCCGTTCGCTGCTTGGGAGTGAAAAACACCTGCGGGTCGGGGACGCCGTCAGCGCGAATTCCGGTGAAGGTCCAGTCCGGCGCCTCGATCGTCACCCGGCGGGGTTTCAGCAGGAAGGTCCATTCCCAATCCCCCAAGGCATCGAGCAATCCGTCCACACGCACGCGGTGAACCCCTTCCGGAACTACGACCCATAAAAAGCCGTCGTCCCGGCGCAAGGCGGTTCCGGGTTGGTCATCCACGCGGACCGTCAATGGAGACCAGGCCGGCAGGCGCCCCGGCAGCGGCACTGCGACCCGCAGCGCGGCATGGACTTCGACGTCCATGGAAAGGCGTCGTCCGGCGAGCGTCAGGGACGTCGAGGGAATGTCGGCGGCGTTGGGGTAGGCATCGGACGGCGCCAGCAGCCGTTCCCGGAGCAATTCCAGCGTCGCGGCATCGGGAAACAACCCGCCGCCTCCGGCCGACGGCGCCGCCTGGGCGTTGGCAGGAACGGGCGTCAGCAACAGTCCCGCGGCCAGCAGGACGCCCAGGGACGCCGCCTGGACCGCGGCTGGCGCGGCCGGAGTTCCTCCCGCCTTTCGCCGGCTCCGGAGCAACAGGCCAGCCAGCGCGAGGACGAGTCCGACCCGCAGGAGGGTCAGGCACCGCTCCGCGGGCATGGAAATCAGCACCGGCCGCACGCGCTGGACAGACTGAACCGGCCCGTTCCATCCAAACTGCGCTGATCGCCACGTCCACTCCGGAACACCCGGGCCGGTCTGGATCCGTGCGGAATTGTCCTGGAGCAGATTCTGATTCTGGGTGAGCGATTCCACCCGGGCCGCAGCAGACGGTGCTGCCGGGATGAGGCCATACCGGCGGGCCAGGGTGGGATCCATCCGATAGGCACGCGTCGTGGGCGGGCTGTCGGCGGCGGACTCCTCGATCTGGGGCGCTTTTGCTGTGGCCATCGGGGAGCCGACCGATTCGCCGCTGACGTAGGCCCCCCTCATTTCCAATTGCGGATAAAGCGCCTGCTGCACCTGACGCGCGACGAAGGGGACCAGGATGAACACCATGGCCAGCAACGCCGCCCACTTCGCGGCCAGCACCAAGCGCCGCCCCCAGCCCTCCGGAACCCGGTGCTGCAGCGCCAGAGGCACCAGCAGGATCAGCCAGAGGTATCGGGGCGCGCCGGGCTCGTGAAAGGACAATCCAAAGGCGACAAAGGCCAGCGCCGCCGCCCCTAGGCCCCACAGCCGGAACACCGCCAGCGAGAAGATGAGCAACAGGAACAGGTCGAGCAGCGACCAGGCGGTGAGCCAGTCCCCGCGAACCCAGTCCGCGCCAAACAACGCCAGCAACCGCCAGCCGGGCGGCAAATGCAGGGTCACCTGGAGCGCATCGGCGTCCGCCCGCCACCCGGTCGCCGGAAACTCGCGAACGCGGTCCATCCGTCCGGTGGCTTCCAGATCCAGGTTGCGTGTGCGCAGTTCGACGCCGGCGGCGCCATTCTGTGGATTGCGGGTGATCAACTGGCCCTGGCCACCGCTGCGGACGGACCCCAGGGCCTCGCCCTCGGCGACGTCCAGACGCCAGATCTGCTGGCGGACGCCGGAGATGTGGTCCCGAAACGTCAGCCCGCGTCCGCCTTCATCCAGCCACCACTCCCGTTGAATCTCCAGACCCGACGGCTTTTGGTCGCCCATGCCGCGCATCCGCTCCTCCATGCGAAACGGCGCCGCGGTCTCCCAGCGGAACACCGGCAGGTCGCGCCACACCTCCGGAAACGCGGTCTGCGACACGTCCACCGACGGCAGTCCGACGATCTCCAGCACGCGAAAATCCGGGCGCGCCCGGAACGCGACCAGTTCTTCGGTCACAGCCGGAGTCGTTCCCGCGGCAAAGGCGAATTCCTTGGGATCATCGAGACGGAAGGCGTCGGCGCGGAGCGTCCACTTCCCGGCACGCACCTGGACACGCATCCGGCCCGCATCGTCCACCAGCACGGGAATCGGCGCCTGCACCGCCGCGAGCTTCCAGCCCGCGGGCAAGATCACCCCGAGCGTTTCCTCGCGGCTCTTGCCGGACACCACCAGCTCCACCTGGTGCCGCAGCCACATCGGAATGCCATCCTCAAGCTCCGCGAACACCTTCACCGACAGGAAATCCTTCTCCCCCTCCTCCGAGACCCCATCGCGCTTCAGCCAGAGCAGTCCCTGGGCGTCCCAGGACGGTGTTTCCACGGGCTGCCCGTCCACCGTCAGGCTCAGAATCCCGATCTCGGACGGAAGGCGCAGGCGTTGGGGCGGGTTGTCCCATCGAAACTCCCCCTCCAGGCGAACCTCACCCGAAGTCAGATGCACCGCCGGACGCCCCTCGTGTTCCAGCACCGGTACCGGCACGCCATTGGATCGAACTGTCACCGGCCACGCATCGTCTCCGCCCGGCAGGGGCATCCAACTCGGGCCATAGACCGTGACCGTCACATCGAACTGCGCCCCAGTGGGCCGGGTCTGCAGGCTCAATCGGGACGGCCAGAAGCAACGATGCGTTTTGGGATCCGAGTACGGTGTCGGGCAGTCCCGGTGCACATCATTCCAGGTCGCCCAGGATCTCCAGGGCCGGAGGCTTTCAGGAATAACCCGCTGCGCCGATGCCGTGGTCCATCCCAGGGGAACGAGAAGGCCAAGGACGAAGTAGCGGAGCAGCGAGGTCATGGCGGAATTTTTCGGGTTGTGCCGATCTGCGGAGAACGCGATCAAAGCCTCACCCACTCCCCACCCGCTGGCAATCCGCGAACGGACGTGAACCGGGAGGGATGGCGTGTCGCCGTCCCTGATCAAATCAACGCGGCCAACGCCGCCGCACTGGCGATCCCCGCCGCGACCTCCGCGACCACGAGACCCCAGCCGTCCGGCAGTCGTCCCAGCATGCGGATGGGCCACGGTCTCCACGTATCGAAGAGCCGGAACAGCAGGAACGCCGCCACCAGCGCCGGCCACCCGTTCGCCAGCGCGACCAGGTCGGGCATGGTCCCGTGCTGCACCCACCAGGGTATCACGCAACCGCCGACCGCAACGGGCATGGCGGTGACTTTGCCAAGCACCAGGGAATCGGGATCGTGCCGCCCGGGTATGCGTGCCGCCTGGCTGCAGATCCACACCGCAACCACTGTCGAAAACACGATTCCCGCGAGATAGACCGCCGGCGATTCCGGCCCCAGCAACAGCAGCGCCCACGCCATGCCCGTCAGCGACCCCCAAGCGCCTGGCGCGAACGGGAATCGTCCTGCGCCGAATCCCTGCGCGAGCCACAAGATCAGTTTCGACTTCAGTTCCTCGGGCTCCCCCTTTCGCCGCAGGAACTCCGCCGTGCGGTTGTCGTGAGTCAGGGCCTCACACACCAAGTCGGTGTCCCGGTCGTTGAGTTCGGATGCCAACGCCTCCGAGGCATTCTTGAACTGCCGGCAACCGATCCGGACGCCCGACATCAATTCAGGCAGTTTTCTCGACCCGAAAAGCGCCAAGGCCACCAATGCGACGATCCCGATTTCCATCGGCCCCAGCCAGGCAAAGAGGGGCATCGTCGCGTTCATCTCCCTGACGCTGCTTCGCCCGTCATCCGCCGTACAGAGGCAATTCAGGAAGGTCCGTCTGACCGGCGCATCTCAGTTTTTTGGGACTGGGGGATCTGGACACGGATTTCACGGATTCTCACGGAGAGAAAAGGGCCTCCTCTCTGTTTTCATCCGTGTCCTTCCGTGAAATCCGCGTCTTGTTTTCAGCCCGCGTGAATCCAAAGCGCCGTCGTGCCGGCCCAGTCACTGAGATACGCCCACGGTGTCCGGGGGGCGGATCCTTCTGGACGGCCCGGATCGCCGTCGGTTTCTGAGAGCGCCATTCGGACCCGTCACTTTGTCCTTTGTCCTGTGGTCATTGGCGGGTGCCGTTCGCTTTCGTCCTTCCGCCTCACCGTCCCTGAAACTTGGCCACCGCTTCCGCCAGGGAATGCGCCTGGAGTTTCCGGTAGAGGACGCGCACCGCGGCGCGAACGGTGTGCACGCTGACATGAAGTTCGTCGGCGACTTCCTTCACCCGCCGCCCTGACGCAAATAGTCCCAGCATGCGCCGTTCGCGGTCGGTGAGCGAACCCGCCAGCGCCGTGGTCTCCGCCGTCTGATGAAACCGCTCGGTGAGCAAACGGGCGACATTGCTGGAAATGGGCGAACCGCCGTCCATGGCCTCCCCCACGGCCTCCAACAGTCGGTCGGGCGCCGTGGTCTTCACCAGATACCCGATCGCTCCCGCCGCCAGCGCCTCGATCAGGCGCCGGCCGTTGTGATCAATGGTCAGGATGATCAGGCGCGCTTCCGACAGTTGGAGATGTAGTTCCCGCACGACCTCGACTCCGCTGAGATCCGGCAGGTTCAAGTCCACAAACACCACGTCGGGAAGAAGGGCGGGCAGGGACGCAACGGCTTCCCGCCCGTCCGCACAGGCCGCCACGAGCCGGAATCCGGGTTGCGCTTCGAGCAGGCCGCCGACTTCGGCGCGATACGACTCGCTGTCGTCCACCAGGGCGACTCGGATGGGATCAGGCATAAAACTCCCAGGCGGACGGCGGGACGCGCAGACGAACTTCGACGCGGGTTCCCGCCCCGGCGCTTCCCTGCACCCCCAATTCACCTCCCAGTTGCTGCATCCGGGCGCGCATGGTCGAGAGTCCCCGGCCCGCCGGACGATCGGCGACGCCGCCATTTCCATCATCGAGGACTGCGAGGATCAACAGGTCCGAATGGAGGCCGACCTGAAGGGTCAGGCGCCGTCCCCCGCTGTGCCTCACCGCATTGGTCAGGGCCTCCTGAACCACCAGGGCCAGTTGGTGCCGGGCCTGGGTGCCGAGACGGAGCGCCGGCATCGGGCTGGGCAATTCCAGCGACAACTCCATTCCACCCGCGGCCGCCAGCCGTTCGGCGAAATCCACCAAATATCCTGCCAGCCCCTCCAGCGAATCGCTGGCCGGATCCACGGACCAGATCAATCCGCGCAGGCGTTCGGCCAACCGCCGGAGATCCTCCTCCAGGCCGCTGCCCCGTCCGCGCAGGGACAAGGCCGTGAGGCGCGACCCCAGGTCGTCATGCAGATCCGCCGCGATGCGGGATCGTTCCTGCTCGAGGCGCAGGGCCTGTTGCGCCACGGCCATGCGCCGGACCCATCGGAACCGCCGGGAGACCAGCCAGCCGGTCAGGCCGGTTCCCCCCGCCATCAACGCCAGCGGGAACCACAGCGTCTGGGTGAAGCGGGGCGCGAGCGAGAGGGTCGCTGTCGCGGGCCGGGTCTGCCAGGCCCCGTGCGCGTTGGCCGCGATGACCTCAAACGTGTAGTCGCCCGGTTTGAGATTGTTGAAGTAGGCGACGCGCTCGGTTCCCGCATCCTGCCAGGCCTCGCTCAAGCCCCGCAGACGGTGCCGGAAACGCACCTTCCCGGCATTGATGAACGTGGGCGCCGTATAGCGGAACCGGACCGTTTGGGCGCGTCCGGGCTCCAGGTGAACGGCAAGGGACCCGTGGGTCCCCGCGCTCCCCGGCCGCGGCACCGCCGGCGGCCGCTTTCCGGTCGAAGTCCCGGAGGGGCTCTCTCCGAGGAATGCTTCTCCGTCCACATCCATCTCCTCGATCACCACCTGCGGCGGAGCCTCGTTCACTGAAATCCGCTCCGGGTCCACCACGGCGACTCCTCGCGCCGTGGGAAACCACAATCGTCCGTCGCGTGTTTTGCAGCCGGCCGGCTGATGCTCGCCATTGGTCTCGTTGTCGGGCATGCCATCCGCCTCGCCGAAGACCGCCGTGACGACCTGCACTTGTTTGCCCTGAGCCACCAAGTTCAGGTCGCGGCGGGCAATGCGAAACAGGCCCCGGTTGCAACTGAACCAAAGATGGCCCGACGCATCCTCGAGAATGTGGTTGATCAGGTTGTCGAACAGGCCCTGGGCCGTGGTCAGAGTCGTGGCTCGCCATCGCGCCCTTTCCCCGGAGCCCCCTTCCAGCCGGGTCAACCCATTGTGGGTGCCGATCCACAAAATCCCGTCCTCGTCTTCATGGAAGGCAAACACCCGATCATCACTCAGGCCGCCCTGTCGGGTGAACGGCACCAACTCCCCCTCGCGCCAGCGAAAGAGTCCCTGCCCATTCGTTCCGAACCACATCGCCCCGTCCCGCGTCTGATAGGTGGCCCGCACGGAGTGGGTGGGCAGATGGGCGAGAGGGACGATCTGTTCATCGCGAATGCAACACATCCCTCCATCCATGCCCACCCAAAGCCGGCCCTCCAAATCCTGGGCCAGGGATTGAACTCCCCCGGGTTCGATAAGGGGTCGGGTCAGGGAGCCATCGGACCGGATGCCCAAAAGCGCATGCTGACCATAGTAGTGGTCATCCATCCAGATCGTGCCGTTTCGGTCCGCCAGGACGCACCGATTGCCTACCGCCCCAGTAGCAAATGCGAGACTGCGCTTCGCCCCCTGGAGCACCAATTGCGCCACTCCCCCACTGGTGGCCAGCCACAAACTGCCATCCGGGCCCTCGCTGACCGACCAGACCGAATCGTGGGGCAAACCGTCCTCCAGGCCGAACGAGTCTATCATCCGGTTCCGAACCTGGAAAAGCCCCACAACCGTCCCCACCCAAAGGCTGCCTTCGCGATCCTCCATCATCGTGGTGACATCCGGCTCCCGTCCGGAACTGACCAGGGAGATGTTTTCGACCGACGACGCTCCGAGCCGGTGCAATCCCCGGTCGCGGGCGCCGATCCAAAGCGTCCCCCTGCGGTCTCGATAGAGGTGTTCCACCCATCCTTCCGCCCACGGATTCGTCCAGGCATTTCCAGCAGCCGCATGCGCATTCCAGTGCCAGAGTCCGGTGCCCGTGCCGAACCACCACCCTCCTGCCCCGTCGGTCTCGGTTGCCCGCGGATAGTTCATGGCGGGAATATTGGTCGGCCAGGCGAAGGGAAGTCTTGGCACGGCCTCGCGATGGTCTGGGGGAAACACCAAACCCAGTGCCGTGACCGCCACCATCCCTCCGTCGGCCATAGGGATCAGCTTGCGCAGAGGCGCCTGCAAGTCAGGTCGCCCCAACGCCACCGACTCGAACGGTCCATCGGGAAAAACTCCCGCCCATCCGCCCGTATGCAACCACAGGCGTCCGCGCTGATCCGCGGCCAAATCCCAGATTGGGCGTTCGGGCAATCCCTGAATACTCGGGAAAAACTGCCATTCGCCCCGCTGTTGCCGCATCAATCCGTCTCTGGTGCCGATGTAAAGCGCTCCGTCCGGCGTCCCTGCCAGTGTATTGATGACATCGTTGATGAGGAGCGGGGTATTGTAGCGATCAAACACCGTAAACCGCACCCCATCGAAGCGGGCCACCCCGAACCAGGTCCCCACCCACAAATAGCCATCCGCAGTCTGCGCCAGGGCGGAAACCCGATTCTGGGGCAACCCCTCGTCAATGCTCCAGCGGCGGACCGTCAGCGGCGCCTCAGCCCCCTGAACCAGGGTTAGGCACATCAGCCGCGCCAGCCACACAAAGGCCACGACGCGTCGTGATATCGCCATCTTTGCAAAGCTGGCAATTGGGAATGGAACGCGTGGCAGATAGGGGCGCGTCTCAGTTTTTTGGATGGGGAAGGGTGAGAGACAGTCTGCGCAAGGAGAGACCAGTGCGACCGGATTGAATGGGGAGCGCACGCGCCTCGCGTGTTGGCCGGGGCGCCCTCGCCCCGGCCGCAGCGCGCAACCGCGAACGGAATGGTGGGGACTCCACACGCGTCGGCGCGGACGGCGAGGGCTTGTCGCGAAGCGATGCGTCCGACCTGCGGTTCTGTTTTCCCGTCCGCGGCACGCGAGGCGCGTGCGCTCCCCAGAACAAGGCGCCGTTGGGAGACCATTCTCGAGTTTTGGTCTTCGATTCACCCACTCGCCCAAAAATTTGAGATGCGCGTAGCAGATAGTATTCGGCCCTTTGGCAGAAGCTCCATTGGGAACGTCCAGATCATTGCTCATTCAATTCGGACGCGGTGGAAGCTCAGCCCCGGCTGGATTCCCGTTTTGCGCCGACGGTGCCGGGAGATTCAGCATCGAGATCCTCCAGCCAGCCGCATTCCTAAGACTCGTTCGCCAACCGCGATCATGACCACGCTTACCGCTCAGATTCCCGACGGCCTTGCCCGTCAGGTCGAGGAGCTTGCCTCCCGCGAGCACGTCCAGATTGATCAGCTCGTGGCCATTGCCCTTGCCGCCCAGGTCGCGGGTTGGGAAACCCGGAACTCCATCGAGCAACGGGCGCAGCGCGGCCGCGTCTCGGAACTCCGGCAGGCTCTCGACCGCGTTTCCCCGCGTCCGCCCCTCGAAGGCGACGAAGCCTGAGATTGCAGTGGGAAGGAGGGGCTCCGTCGCGGGGAACGGACTGTAGCCGGCTAGTGGGAGGGGTTGGGGCGATCGGGTAAAGAGCGACATGCTCACTTCAGGTAGCGGCAAGCCAACCGACTCAAACGAGACAGCGGGACAAATTCCGGACCAGTCTTCAGTCGTGACTATTCGGATCAGCCTCGAATGGACGTGAATGAACGCCCATAGGAAATCCCGTTGAAAGGGGGTTGGAGGAGGTCGGCCGGCGCCACTCTTGGGCGGAGGATCACCGTCAACCTCAACGCGGCCTGCCTTCTCTGAGCTTCGCGTGGATTGGCGTTCATTCGCGGTTTCCACTGCATCGTCGCCAGTGCTCCAGCGGCGGACCGTCAGCGGCACCTCGAAACCCTGAACCGGGGCAAAGAACGTCAGGCACCCAAGGGCCACGGCGCGTCGCAATAACGCCCATTTTTTGGGATTTCGAATGGCGATGGTTCGGTGAATGGACCGCATTGCGCGAGGGGGAGATGCGTCCTGCGCCCCATTCTGTCCGCCGGAGTCCGTCTCAGGTCCAGCCCATTCAAATAGCAAATTTGCTATCTGGACGGCTCCTGGCTCACCCGCAAACCTCAATGGAGAAAAGAATTCAAGCTGGTCCGCCTACTCCCAAGACGACTCCCCTTCGATGAGCCTCACCAATCGTCTCTACATAGCGGCCGATTCAACGGCCAGTCCAAAGCGTGGCCTCCTCCTCATGAACCAATTTCGACTCTATCTCTCTTTGTTTCTCGCCCTTGCCTCCGCTCTCGCGGAGGAGGTGGGTTGGCATGACAACCTCAATTTCATCCCTGGCCGCGGACTGGATCCGCGCAATCCAGAGCAGATCATGGCCGGAGTCGCCGTGATTGACCCGAACAGGTTTGAGACCACCGAGGGTGGGGGTGGTACCAGCTTGTCCTCCTCGTTCTCGCAACACCAATTCGATCTTGTCACACGGCTGAACCTCAACGCCGGCTTCGCGGTGAAGGGCTTTCTAAGCGGTAGCAGTAGCTTCCGCTTCAGTTTTCTCGATGACCGCAGATACGGCGGCAACACTGTCAACTTCGTCCTCGAAGGCTCTCGGCGGTTTGCCGGCAAGGCGTTTCGTCCCCAGGCCCTGACTGCCGATTTCCAAACGCGCGCGAACGCATTAAAAGCCACACTCTCAGGGGCCGCACTGCACGAACAACTGGTCCGCGAGTTCGGCTCTCACTTCGTGGCCGGCTTCAAGAAGGAGGCCAAGGTTGTCGTGGTTTACCAGTTCAGCTTCAATTCCACTTCGGTAGCACGGCAGTTACAGTTCGCCTACGACGGCGACTATGGCGTCGGTCCGGTGAGCGTGGATCTCGATGCTGCCGTCCAGGAAATCTTTCAACGCAACGATACGACATTCGCGTTGAACTACCAGTTCTACAGTTCCAGCACACGCGTGCCCGAGTTTCCGCTGCTAGGCAAGATAGATACGTTCGCCGGCTACGAGGACTTTTCCGCCAAAGTACAGGCGTATCTCGCATCCTTAACGGAAGACGAGGTCAAACCCACTGCCTACATCATTGAGTCGATAGCCAATCTGCCGGGCTACAGGACGCTGGTACCCGATCTTCCTTCCATCGATCTAGATCTCCCCGATTATTCAAACTTCCTCAAGGTCTATTCCCGCCTGCGCTACTGGCAGGACCTGCTGGAAGGCTGGACGGTGAACCCGCAGCGCATGAGCTGGCTCAATGACGTGGGTCGCCAGCAGGTAAATGGCATACGGGTGGATGTATCCAATTACCTGAGTCACCTCAAACAGGTGGCCTTGGATCATTTCCAGCATGGCTCACCGTTGACTGTCACTGGCGAAGTATTCAATTATTTCGCGAACTTGGCGCGCATTCCCGTACCGTCCGTCAGGATCGTTGATGCAGTGATTGATAATGGTGGGATTCAAGATGGAAATTGTGGTCGGACTTTCGGATTTATTGGATATGTTGACGCGGGAGACGTTACCCTGACCAAGGCTAATCCGTTTGCATCCGTAGTCGCGCTAAAGGACGGAAACGAAACCTTGGTCAACATCGGTGGAAACCTCAATCTCTATTCTCCCGACGAGTTTCAAGCTAGCATTCCGGCTTGGATAAATAGTTGCCTGAAATACCGGTCTCTATTCGAGGCTTTCTTTGAATCCGAACGATGGACGCAACTTCGCACTGTAGCCGCCCAACGGCGCATTGCATTTTTCTGGGGCTACGTAGCGCAGGATGAGCAACAGCGATGGGCCATCGGCGTGAAGGATGGGGCGAATATCTTCACTGAGATTGTGCCCTGCATTGCGCTGAGCACGGCGAATCTGAGTTTGCAGAGCGCAGATGTGGATAGTTCCGAAGTCGGTGTGCAAGCCTATGGAACTTCGGCACCAACTACAGTAGGTAAGCTGGCTCACTTTCATCTGATCGTGACCAACGGAGGGCCAAGTGTAGTTTATGGTGTGACGCTTACCCTGTCTTGTGATACAAACCGATTTGAGTTTGCCGGAGCCGACGGGTCGCAAGGGTTCGGCTTACTGAAGGACGGCCAAATCGTCTATGAAGTTGGTCCGCTTGCAGCTGGGTCCGGCGCCGCGGTCAACCTCCGTCTTATTCCCCTGCAAGTTGGAACCCAACCTCCCGCCGGACCCGCTATAGCCACATTGGGCGCAGGCCTGATCGACGTGAATCCCACCAACAACCAGGCGGTGGTTGCCTCGCTGGAAGCGCTTCCTCCGGAACTCGCTCTATTCCGGGTGGGCGAGTTCATCGAACTCCGTTGGCATTCGGACACAGACCGGCTGAGGTTGGAAGCCGCCTCAGACATCTCCCCGGATATGAACTGGCAGCCTGTGCCAGCCGTACTCGAGAATTCTCCTGGAGACCGCATTGTTCGCGAGCACGACGCTGAGCAGCGCCGCTTCTTCCGCTTGAACTTGAGAAACTGACCGGGAAATCAAACGGGATCAGATCCATATATTTGACAATTGGATTGACCAAGAAACAATTCTCGCTTGTACGCCGTACGCGACCGTTCACGCACCAGTGGTTTGGCGCAATCGAAGGTATCGCGTAACTCAACCGGGTCGAAACGGGGATCATCGCGTCCACATCAAGCGTCCGGGTAAGGGATTCCAGCGGATTGTTGAAGCCGAGCGCGATGGCGGCTCGCCCATAGATTGATGAGCGGAACTCCGTAATCCAGATGCCGGCCCAGCGTCTGGAGAATTCTTTCGGCGTTCATCAGGCGACTTCGGCTTTCGCTGGGGTGGGCCGCTGCCATTCGGTGACCAATCCCGGCCCGTGACGTGTGAATCCCGTCATCGTGATGAACCGGGTGGGATGGGGCAGGACGCCCGGTTTGGGCGGGGACGTTTGAGGCAGCGCCGCCAGCAACTCCATCCAGAACCGGTTCTCCGGCTCGAAACGCCGCCCCGCCTCGGCCACGTGGCGCACCGGAATGGCACTGCGCTCCATGACCGCCAGCCGCGCCAGCCGCCGGGGATCATTGCCCTCCGCGCTCAGCATGGCCGCGCCGCACCGGATGCTGTGCGGTTCGTAGGGCATCGCAGGGCAGAGCAGGGCAATGGCGAGTTCTTCGTTGGAGAATTCGCGCTCGGAGACCAGCGGTTGCCCTGGTTCGGAACCGTCTGAGTAATGAACACATCCGCGCTGGACTGCCAGGATCTCGAGATCCGTTGGTCGCATGCCGAGCCGCCGCGCCTTGTGCAGCAAGAGCGAAAGGTGCGTGGTCTTGCCGAGTTTAGCAGCGAGTGTCGGTGATTCGCGCACATGTCCAGAATGCGACCGAACGACCGCGATGTAAAATGCTCAGTGGGAATGTCACAGGATCAGGTCAGCGAATCTTCCCATCGCAGCTGCCGCGGGACAGCAGGATCGCGATGAGCGGATGGGCGCGAAACTTGAGGCGCATCCGGCTCGCAAGCCAGCCAGGCTCTGCGAAAGAAAACCGCGAATGGAAGCCAAGACACGCGAAAGACGAGACACGGATTTCACGGATGGACACGGATGAAGAGGGAGAGGATGCCCTTTTGTTTTGTATTGTTCGTGCTTTCCGCAGTTCTCAACTTCGGACTGGAAAAGTTGGGCGTGAGCGGGGCAGAGCGGGTATCTTGCGCCCATGACATGGGAAGACTTGAAGGGCACGGTGCATTCGGATCCGGAGATCCTGGGCGGCACACCCGTCTTCGTCGGCACGCGTGTTCCGTTGCGAAACCTCATTGATTACTTGGAAGGTGGTGAATCCATTGAGGATTTTCTGGATGGTTTTCCCTCGGTGAAGCGCAAGCAGGTCCTCGCGGTCATCGAGGCAGGCAAACTCAGGATGCTGGAAGCCGTGAACGATGCGCGTTCTGATTGACGAGTGCCTGAACTGGCGGTTGGGGCACGCCCTCACCGGGCATTACGCGGTGTCGGTGCAGCGCAGGGCGCGTCTATGAAGCTGTGTCGGCGGGACATGCGCAGCATTCCGGCGTTTGTCCGCGGCAGGCTCTCAACCCCGACGCAAGGCCGCCGCGGCCACCATGAACGCTTCGGTCGAGGGTGAAGTGATGGCCAAACGCAGCCACTCCCGGAGGGCCGCGACATCCTCGATGGAAGCAATCACTCCTGACACCTCTTCCGGCACGCTTCCAAAGCGTAGCCGCAAGGCTTCTTCGATCGCCTCCCGCGTCGCGGTCAGCCGACCACTCTGCATCCCCTCATGACGGCCCTCTTCCCGGCCCAAGCGTTCAAAACTCGTGACGTATGGCATAGCAGTGTCCTTTTCTAGTTCTTTGGCTTCCTTCTGAAAAGCAATCTCCAGAGGGGGTGGCAAGGCAATTTGCCAGTCAATCAGGCGCAACAGTTCCAGGGCATCCTTGCGCTCGTACCCTCGCGCGTGCAATTGCCGAACCAACTCCAGCTTCAACCCCTTGCGCCGGTTCATGTCCCGCACCGTGCGTTGCGCCGCCCGCTGGGCCGCAATCACCAGGGCCACCGGATTGCGCTCCTCTTGCAGCCGTTCGTCGCTCAACTCCAAGAGCTTGCAGCTCAAGTACTCGAAATGAAGCCGGCACCCCCATAGCTCCCGCACGTACGGCCCCGGCTTCCAATGCGGATTGTCATCGGCCAGGACTACCAAGCTGACCACCGGATGTTGGTACCGATCGCCCAATCGGTAGTGATACTGGAACATACGAGCGGGGAGGTTCGCATCGGGATCGCCCTGAACTTCCACATGGATCAAGACCCGTTGTTCCTCGCCGGATTTGCGGAAGACTTTGACCAGTTTGTCCACGAAGAGCCGGCCGGAGTCGGCGTCGCGGGTGACTTCCTGGAGTTCCTTGTCGAGGAACTCGAAGGGGCGGGTCCAATCAATGTCGGCGGCGATGTCGGGGAAGCACAGTTCGAGGAAGAGACGCCAGAACTTCTCCAGCAGTTCCTTCCACCCGCCATCCGAATCCGACCGAACTGATTCCATCGGCCCAGTTCAACCCGTGGGGAGGCTCTTCGCCATCGCCAGATTTAACGAGGCGAGACATCGGCTTTGTGGCCGGTGTCATCCTCCTCAAGGGCTGGCGGAGCGTTTGGAATAGATTCATCGCACCCTGGTGGCTGATGCCCAGCGTCAGATCATCACCAAAGACCTGTGGCGGGGGCATCGGGCTTTCGCCGTGGACTCCACTACCGTGACCTTGCCCGATACCCCGGACAATCAAGCCGAGTTTCCACAGCGGCCAGCCTCCTGCCAGCTTGAGCCCCAGGGCGATGATGGGTTCGCGCCGTCCCCGGACGAGCGTGTACGGAAAGCGAAGGGGAGCCGGCATTCAGCTTCCGGGATAAAAAACCGGAGGGTAGTGCGGCAGCCATTTCTTCGGCTGGCGGCACCGCCATGACGAACGGAAAATCAGGCACGCCTTCGTCCCGCGCGATTTGATAGACGTCTTTGAACGAGTCGCCAACTGCGCCACCACCTCGTCACGATAGACGGCGATAAAGCGGCCGGGATATTGGCGGCACACTTCGTCGAGATGCGTTTCGAGCCACCGGTTGTAACCCTCCAACTCGGCAGGATCAATCATATCGGCGTTCATACAATAAAAGCCAAATCGGTTCGCCGGGCGATTCAACCTCGCAGCATTTCGAAAGCTATTCGAGGCGCATTTGCCTCACAAGCCAGCCAGGCTCTGCGAAAGAAAACCGCGAATGGAAGCCAAGGCACGCGAAAGACGAGACACGGATTTCACGGATGGACACGAAGAGGGTGGAAATGAAATTCAACGGCGTCAGATCCAGACGTTTGGCTCTGCTGAAGAAAACCGGGAATGGACGCCAAGGCACGCGAAGGGTGGAGTCTGGAACACGGCTCGTGTGCCTACGGTGCGGTTGATTTTGCTGGGGAGTGCACGCGCCTCGCGTGTGGGTCGGGGAAGGCGGAACTGCAGATCGGACACATCGCTTCGCGACAAGCCCTCGCCTCGGCCAGTGCGCGTGGCGGATCACTCCATGGTGGCGACTCCACACGCCCAAGTGCGGGCGGCGAGGGCGCCGCCCGCGGCATGCGGGGGCGCATGCGCTCCCCAATTCAACTGCATGGATATGACTAAGACCCCACGGACTGGAGAGCCGGATGCGGTGAATCCGTCTGTCCGGTTCGGAGGAAAGGTGGGGCGTAACGGCACCATTCCCGCCCCTATCCCAAAAGTGAGATGCGCCCGGGCAACGCACCCGGCTATTGGTCCTGGTCCGGACGGAGAATCCGGAGGATCGCCTGTTCCGCGGCGCCGTGAGACGGCGGGTCCGGCCAGCGGGCGGCGACATAGCCGTCGGGACGCACCAGCACGCAACCTCCGGGCCTCACTCCATAGGCGCCGGCAAACGGAGATCCGGCGGGAAAGACATGGGAAGGACATCCGGAAAAGCCGGGAGGCGACGTCTCGGCGGCCAGCAGCACAAACCCGGACCCGAACAGATCGAGCACGGAGCGCCCATCCCCCAGCGCCAAATGCGGAGCCCGGGAACCGGGACGCGCATTGGGCGGATAGTCGTTGACCGGATCCGGGCGGGAGACCGGCGCCGTCCCATCCGGGATGAGGGCGCCCGCCGGATACTCGATGCCGAGGTCAATGCCGAGACGGGATCCGGCGCGTCCATTGTGGGCAATTTGTTCCCGCACCCCGGACCAGTCCCTTCTCAGGGCGGCTGCCACGATGCCACCGATCTCTCCGGCATTGCGATTGGTGTGCTCCAGGGTCCACGTCGCCGCGCCGTGGCGCTCGAGTTCATAGGTGTCCAGGAGCGCCGGTGACGCCCGGCCATCCACCACCTCCGCCAGTTTCCAGGCGAGATTGTGGACCGATTGCAGTCCGGTGTTCAGGCCCAACCCGCCCGCAGGAGACATCCGTGCCGCGGCGTCGCCGGTCAGGAGCACCCGTCCCATGCGGAACCGGCGGCTCACCTTGGGACTCATCACCCACGAACTCACGCTCAGGATCTCCACTGGAACCTCGGGAATGCCGGAAGCCCGGCGAATCATTTCTTCCAGCATGGGATTCGTGAAGCCCTCTGGAGCCTCCCCCGGCTGGAGGAAGTGATGCATCAGCCACAGGTCGTCTCCGTTGACCGTGACAAAGAATCCGATGGCCTCCTCGGAGAGCACATTGAACAGCACGCTGCGCCGCGAGGTGAGCCGCGGTCCATAGGCGGCTCGAAAGTAGATATTGAGGAAATGCCCCATATCGCCTGGACCGTCGCTTTCGATGCCCAGTTGATGCCGGATCTGCCCGCCGGCGCCGTCCGCGGCGACCAGCCAGTCGGACGTCATCCGCCGGCCACCCGCGGTGAATTCCACCTGGGATTCGGTCGCGGTGACCCCGGCGACCTCGGTGTTGAATCGCACCGTGCCGGGAGAGCATTTCTCCAGCGCCTGATGGAGGACATGCTCGGTGAAGGTTTGCGGACAGTGAAAGTTGGGTCCCGGACTCAGGGGCGACACCGGCTGCGTCAGGGGAATCCGGCCCCACTCCTCGCCGACCAGCGACCGGGCGAAAATGGTGAGGCAAACCCCGGGCGCTTCGGTGAGATGGCGGTACGGCTGGAAAAGGGCGTCAAACACCCCCAACTGCTTCAAGATCTCGGACGTTCGCCGCGAGAACCCCATGGCCTTCGGATGGCTGGACAACCCCGAATGCTGCTCAAAGACGGCGCAGGGAATCCCGCGCTGCGCGAGCATCAGGCCCAGGGCCAGTCCGCAAGGCCCTCCGCCCACGATCGCGACGGGAACATGATCGGATTCCATGGGCCCGATACGGAATGGAGATCGCGGCGAAATGGCAAACTTTTCGTCGGTCCGCCCCGGGGGCGGCGGACACCCGAACCCCGATCCATAAGCCCAACCCAGCCCTGACTTCGGCCTTTCGGAATTGCGGAGACATTTGCGTGCGGAGACGCCACCCGACAGAATCGCGGCGTTCGACATGTCCGTAGAATTCAAAGACTATTACGCCATCCTGGGCGTGCCCCGCACCGCGAGCGAGGAGGAGTTGAAGAAGGCCTTTCGCAAGCTGGCGCGCCAGTACCATCCCGACGTGGCCAAGGACAAGAAGTCCGCCGAGGAAAAGTTCAAGGAGATCAACGAGGCCTACGAGGTGCTGGGGAATCCCGAGAACCGGAAGAAGTACGACACGCTCGGCGCCAACTGGAAGCAGGGCGCCGGCTTTCAGCCGCCGCCCGGATGGAACGCCGGCGGGGCCGGACGCCGGGGACGCCGAGCGGCGGAACCGGAGTTCGAGTTCAGCGGCACCGGATTCAGCGATTTCTTCGAGCAATTCTTCGGCGGACGCGGCGGATTCAGCGCCGGCGCCGGCGCCGAGGAACCGGTGCAGCGCCGCGGCGCGGATATCGAGGGCGAGATCGCCGTCACCCTGGACGAAGTGATGCGCGGGTCGGTGCGCACCATCACGTTGCGAAGCCACGACCCGGAAACAGGCCGCGAGAATCCGCAGTCGTTCAAGGTTCGCGTTCCCAGCGGGGTTCAGGACGGCCAGATCATCCGCGTCGCGGGGAAAGGAGGCGGAGGACATGGGGGCGGGTCGTCCGGGGACCTGTTTCTCCACGTGCGCATCGTGGCGCATCCGGACTTCCGGGTGATCGGGGCCGACCTGGAGTCCGATCTGGACCTGGCTCCCTGGGAGGCGGCACTCGGCGCTACGCTGCCAGTCGCCACGCTGGAAGAACCCGTCACCATCCGCATCCCGCCCGGCTCCAGCCCCGGACACCGACTCCGCGTCCGGGGACGCGGATTGCCCCGCGGCTCCTCAGGCAACCGCGGCGATCTTTACGTCAAGCTGAACGTCGTCTTCCCCAAGGAACTCTCGTCCGAAGAGCGCGACCTTTGGGGCCGCCTCGCCGCCGGTTCGTCCTTCAATCCGCGCGCGTCGTGAAGCGATGCCGGAGGCATCCTCCGTCCCCCCGCTTGGGTGCCTCCAGCAAAGGATTGAAGAGCAGTACCGACGCAGTGGCGTTTGGTTGCGGCTCCGCCGCGCTACGTCTCCTGCGTAAGCCCACCTCCAGGGAAATCACCCGAAGCGCTCCGGCGACAGCAAAGTGAGGTCCAATGCCGGAGGCACCTCCGAGACCAGGTCCGCGACAATCCTCCCGGTCACCGGCCCCAGGCTCAGCCCCATCATGGCGTGCCCGGTCGCCACCACCAGGTTGGGACACCGCAGGGAGCGTCCGAGATATGGAAGGCCGTCCGGCGAGCACGGGCGCAGCCCCCGCCAGGGAGCGATTCCTTCGAAATCCTCCGTCCGGAACTCTGGGAAGTATTCCGGCACCGCCCGGATGATTCCCCGGACGCGCACCGGGTTGATCTCCTCGTTCAATCCGGCGATCTCCATCGTGCCGCCAAAACGCAGGCTCCCGCCCATGGGCGTCACCGCCACCCGGGCCTCGGTGAGAATGGAGCAGAGCGCCGGCAACTGCCGGGGTTGCGGCAGCGTCAGGCTGTATCCCTTGCCGGCTTGCATGGGAATCTTCAGTCCCAGCGCGCGTCCCAGGCCGTCCGACCAACTACCGGCCGCCAGCACAAATTCATCCCCGGAAACCTCGCCTCCATCGCGCAGTTGCAACGCAGCCAGGCGGCCATCGGACCCGCGGCGTCCGGAGACCACCTCCTGCCCCCATCGAAATTCGACTCCGAGTCGAGTCGCCTCCCGTTCCAACGCCGCCATGAACTGCGCCGGGGAGAGGTGACAGTCCTTGGGAAAATAGACCGCGCCGGCCACCGACAGCGTGATCGCCGGATCCAGCGCGCCGGCCTGGCGGGCATCCAGCACTTCCGCGGGAATCCCGAGTTCCCTCGCCTTGGACGCCGCCGCGGCCTCCTCGTCGAGGGCATGCTGGCTGCGGCAGAGCATCAGGAGTCCCCGGCGGGTGAGTCCGAACTCCATGCCGGGCAAGGAGGCCAGTTCCTCATAGGCGGCCCGGCTGGCCAGATGGAGATCGCGCAGAACCGGACCCGCCCGCTCCACGTGTCGTTTCGTGGCCGCGCGCCAGAAGCGGTATCCCCAGGCGATCAACGCCGGATCCAGGCGCGGCTTGATGTAGAACGGGGACTCCGGGTTCCACATCCACTTCAACCCCAGCGCCACCATGCCGGGCGCGGCCAGCGGGGTGCAGTGACTGGGCACGATCATCCCGGCATTGCCGAACGAGCATCCGTCGCGCCCCGGCGGCGAGCGGTCCACGACGGTCACCCGGTGTCCGCGACGCGACGCGTAGTAGGCAACACAGAGTCCGATGACGCCGCCGCCAAGCACGACCATGTGGGAACCCGATCTCATTCTGAAACCGGCGGCCATCGTGGAAGCCGCGGGCTCCGCGCTCAAGCCCCGCGGACGCCATATTCAGATCAGGACGCGGATCGTTTGCTTCCTGCATTTGAGGACCGTTTGGAGGGATTCTTGCCACCCGCGATTCCATGCGCCGGGAGCCGGCGCTCCACAAGCGGTTCGGGGTGTCATCAAAAATCGCGCAGCATGCCTCGCCCCACGACCCCAGTGATCGGCAGGTTCGCCCCTTGATTCGAGTGCCGGGCTATGAGAGATCATGAACCGGCCACGTTAACTCCTTGTGCGCATGAAAACACTTTCCCGCCTCGTCCTTTCGCTGATGGCGCTCCTGCCCATCGCCGCCCGGTCGGAACTCCTGACCTTCACCGTGGATCCGGACCGGACCACGGTCGCGCTATCCGGCGAGGCGTCCGGCGCGCCCTTGCAGGAACAGGCGCCCGGCAGTCTGTCCGCTCGCTTCCATGGAACCGTGGTGATCGAGGTCGCTGCGGCCACGGTCCTGTTTCCGGGGGGAAGCCGGGTGACTCCGGAGGAAGCCCACTCCTGGGAACCCGGTCCCGATGGCGCCAACGGGTCCGCACCGGCCAGCTACGGCGGCAGGGCCCAGATCGGTTCCGGGCTGTTCTCGGTCAGCGCCATCGCGGCCACCCGGCGTCTGTCGTTCGACGTCTTGAGCCTGCCGGTGCCGTTGGAGGGGAATTCATTCGATGCTGAGGGGGTGCGCTTCCAGTTCGTCGAAACCAACAATCCCACTCTCGACTACCGCACCTCAGGCCTTGTCAACCTCCGCGAAGGTCGGCTCCTGACCGGCCTGGCCACCAACAAGGTCGCCGGCGCGTCCTCGCTGGTCACGGAAGGAACCACCCAGACCCTCACCCTCCAGTTGAACGCCACCTACCTGTTCGAACTGCTGACTCCGGGCGATTCGTCGCTGTCGCTGTCGGGGCAACTGGTGGCCACGCGGGTGATTCCCGACGCGCCGCCCGTGCTCAGCGTGGCGCCGATCGCGCCGGGAGCGACCTCCATGACCCTGAGCTGGCCGGAGGAGTTCAAGCTCCAGAAGACCTCGCAGTTGAATCCGGAGAATTGGACCGACACGGGGGCCACCTCCCCCGCCGTGATCCCCTTCGCAAACGACGACGAGTACTTTCAGATCGTGCCGCAATAATCCGAGCCCCTCGGGGAATAGCCGCGGGCCCTCAATCGGCCAGTTTCACGGCGCGCAGATAGCGGGCCAAGGCCCCTTCTGTCGGAAGATCCACCCGCAAGGTTCCCGATGCTGCGGACACGTCTTCATAAAACGGCGTCCAGGTGCGGAGGTCCGGAGAGGATTCCACCCGATATCGGCGACTGGAATCCACCGAAAGGTAGGCCCGCAGGAGATCCGGCGGCTCCGCCTTGAGGTACACAAACTCGGGAGCCAGCCATGCAGTGGTGCTCCGTGACGCCCCATAGGCCAGCAGATTCGCCCGCAGACTGATGGCGGCGTGATATGGCGTGTGGTAGTTGGGGGTGGTCATGGTTCCGAAAAGCACGGTGCCGGATCCCCAGGCCCGTTCTGCGAGAATCAGATGCCCGCCGCCGAAGATCAATGCCGTGAGTTGATCTCCCAACAGTCCGGCATGGGCAAATGAAGCGCCGACCCAGGACCGTCCGGCAGATCCAAACGGCCCGGAAAACGCCGGGTGTTCGCCCACCGCCTCTCCACCGCCGATGCCACCGGGCACCTCGACCAACCGCACGCCTCCGAACCCAAGTTCCACGGCCGGGGTTCCAAAGGGCGCGCAATTCAGGAAAAGGCTGCCGCCATTCTCCACCCAGTGTTCCAGGCTCGTCTGGTGGGTGCTCATGAAGGTCCTGAAGGCGGCCGCGTGAACATGACTGCCATCGGCAAACAGGAAGCGCGAGCGCGCCAGGACTGCGGGGATATCCGCCGTCTCAAAGAACGCCTCGTTCCACCCCTCGGCACTGGAATCCGGCGCAAACACGAGGTTGAGCACGATTTCATTCTCCAGGCTGTTCCAGGGACGGCCGGCCTGCGACCGCAGGTAGGTGACCCCCGGGTTGGACTCCAAGACGCGGAGAATCACCGGATCTGAAGTGACGCGTCCGAATTCATTGGAGACCTCCACCCAGTAGGCCCCGGTGGCGGTGGCCTCGAGATTGGTGAGTTCCAGCAGCGGTCGGGTGGCGCCCGGCACAAGCTGCCCGTTCCGGAACCAGCGGAATTGCGAAGTCTCGGAGGGAAATGCAGTGACGGACAGGATGCCTGAACCGCCAGCAGAAAAGAGTCCGCCGACCGGCGGGGCAAGAATCGTCGGGGGCGAATCCTGGGATCCGACCACGAACTGGCCTTCGGCATAGCCCAGCGTCTCAAAGAAGCCGCCAAACTGCGCGCCTCCCTCGTACTGGAAGTACCAGCGACCCCGGCGGGGTGAGGCCGTGATGCTGGCCATGTCGCTCAGGTTGTCGAATTGGGCGATCAGCGTGGACTCCGCCGCCCCTACGGTTCGCCGAACCACACGGTTCCCCTGAGCCACATACACCAGGTGCAACTGGTTGTCATAGGATTCCACCAGCCCCCAATGGGCCCAGTTCTCGGACCAGACCAGATCCGGCACCTGGGTGGCCGGCAGTTCCCGGACCGCTCCCGACGGGATCAAGACATCCCAAGTCGCGCCATCGAATCCGCTTCGCAGGACACATCGGCCGACGCCGGAATAAATGCCGGCGTTCTGTCCGAAGAGATTCACCGGACGGGACAGCAGGACCACCTCCGCAGTCAGGGCTCCAGTCTCGTCGTCCAGGCGGATCAGGCGATCCACCTCGCCGCCTGCCGTGGGTCCATTGGCATTGGCGAGCACATAAGCCCGCTCGAAAGCCAGTTCGCTGACCAACCCGTCGTAAAGGGCTCCGATCGCGGCGCCTTCCGTCAGCGTATCGGCATTGAAGCGCCCCGTGCCGCTGTCCCCCGTGAAGAAAACACGCGTACTCGAAATCGCGATGCCACCGCGGTCGTCTCCGGTGATGTCATTCTTGTCCACCACCTGTCCCGTGGAGCCGAGGGATTGGATTCGGAAATCAAGTCCCGTCAACTCGAGCACCCGAACCTCCACCGGCGGGGAATTGGTGCTGCCTCGGTCATTGGACACGCGGACGGCATACGACCCCGCCAGATCGGTGGTGATGTTCGTGATGCGCAGCATCGAATCAATGGCCCCGCCGATGGGCTCCGAATTGCGAAACCACTGATACGCCAGCGGCTGGCTTCCGAAGGCGAGCACGGAGAGTTCCAGCGTTTCCCCGGGAAACAACGCCCGTGGCCCGGGCGGGCTGATGATCACCGGCGCCAAATCCAGATCCGCCCCCCTCCGGCCCCATTCCAATGCGGCGGCCAGAACACCACTCCAACCGCCATCCTGTCCCCCGCGAGGCACTCCGTCATACCAGTCCCAACCCAGCCAAATCACGCGGCCCGCGCCGTAGGGCAACTCCGCGACCAGGGACGTCCCTCCGGCGTCATAGATGCGACGCGACCCGGAAGGCAGCGAATCGTTTGCCAGCACCACAGACGCCCCGTTGAGCGGGAGGATATCCGGACCGCCTTCAAAGGGCGTCCCGGAGACCTCGTCGGTGATCAATCCGTGCGAAAAGGGAGACGCGAGGAATAGGTTCCACGAAAAGGCGCTGTTCAACAGCGGCAACCAGCCTCCGCCGTCTGAGACCACCACGGTACCGCCATTGTGGACGAAGAGACTGAGCAGTGTTCCTAACGATGCCGGGGGATTGCCCAGTTCCGCCTCGGGCAGCGCCACGATCAAGCCGGGCTGGAGGAACGGACTGGATTCAAAATTCGCAAGCGGGATCACGTTGTGGCCCAGGGCCTCCAGATTCGAGCGCAAGTTCACCGCTTCGCCGTCCGGGGCCGGATTGCTGGTATCCACCACCTGCGGATGGTAGAAAAGCACCACGGGGGCGGACGGGGTCACGGTCAGCCGCGCCTCGCGGCTGAGGACGGATGTGAATCCGTTGCGAACCACGGCCTGATAGCGGCCAGCCTGCGCCGACGTCACGTTGGTCAGCACCAAAACCGGTGCCGTCGCTCCGAGAATCTCGATTCCATCCTGCAGCCATTGGTAGCTGAGCGGCCCCGGTCCCGTCGCCCCCACAGAGAACCGGGTGGATCCGCCGGTCGCCACCAATTGATCGGCCGGGTGGCCAACGATTTTCACCCCCGTATCGGCCCGGACATGCAATTGGATGGCTCCCACGGCACCGCCATAGCCCGCCACACGCAGGGCCAGGGGAATCCCGGCATTGACTGAGAAGCGGACCCGGCTCGTGAAATCGGGTCCCCCGTCGTCGTCACCCGCGATCTGCCCCAACTGAGACACACGGGATCCCATGTAAACGGCCAGCACCGTGTCGAAGGTGCTCCCCGCAGTATCCACTTCGACTATTCCAGAAACTGGCGGGGTCCAGATCCACCACACCGAATGCGAAGACAAGCCCTCCACCGGCGGTTCCCCGGGCTCGAGGGTCGCATCCACGTTGGAGCCGGAAACCACAACGTCCGTGCCCGTCACGATCACGGCGTTTGCAAAGTCATCGTTGGGCGGAGCCACCGCGGCCGGGAGGGTGGTCAGGGTTGCCGGAAGAAGGAGAAAGGCCAGCAGGCGCTTCAGGAAGCTGTGCATCGTCAGGGGTGGGAGCGCGCCGGGCGGCTCGCTCTCGAATGGTGTGGTTGGAAAAGCAGGTAGGAACAGGGTTGAGAGCGAGCGTCTCCAACAAGGGGTCGCCAGTCAACAGGCGACCCGCAACCGCTGAGGGCGCATCTCAATTTCTGGGGTGAAGCGGGAAAATCCCTCGGTCCAGGGGCTCCCGTTTCAAGGGCAACACGATGCAAACCGGGTGGGATGAGTTGCGACGCGCACGGGCCGCCGGAAGCCCCACCCAATTTCTGAGATGCGCCCAGCCGCTGAGCCGGTGATTCGGTAGCCGGGCACGTCCCGGACTCAGGACGGGTGGCTCCGCGGCCTGGAGTTGAAGAAACCAGGAAGAGGGGACACTTCCTCGCCACGGACGGGATCCCTTTCCGTCCGCCGGCGGGACCGGAGCCGCGGGGTTCGTCAGCGCCGCTTCTGCCAGGGCGCCGTCGTTTCTCCCGCCCAGATCTGCTCCACCGGTTGGCGGGCCCGGACCACGGCAGACTTCCGGCCCCGCACGAGAACCTCCGCGGCCAGCGGACGCGAGTTGTAGTTCGACCCCATCACCGATCCGTAGGCGCCGGCGCTGAGCAGCGCCAGATGGTCCCCCTCGGACACGCGCGCCAGCGGACGGTCCTTGGCGAAATAGTCGCCGCTCTCGCAGATCGGTCCCACGACGTCGGACGACACCGTGGCGCCCCCGCGCCGGATCACGGGCACGATCTCGTGATAACTGTCGTAAAATGCCGGCCGGATGAGATCGTTCATGGCCGCATCCACGATCACGAAGCGTTTCCGCCCGGTCTTCTTGACATACTCCACCCGGGTGACCAGCACCCCGGCGTTGCCCGTGAGGAAGCGTCCGGGCTCCACCAGGATTTTCAGCCCCAGCGGCTGCAGGAGGGGCCGCAGGGTTTCGGCATAGCGCTTGGGGGTGAGGATGGCGCGGCCCTCGGGGGTGTTCCACCAGGCGGGATCCGCGCTGGCCAGCGCCGGACGGTACACGATGCCGATGCCGCCGCCGATGCTGAAGAAGTCGAAGCCGTACCGGGCGTTGAGCCGCGCCGCCAGCGGGGCCACCTTGGCTACAGCCAGGCGGAAGGGCTCGACCTCGGTGAGCTGCGATCCGATGTGCATCTGCAAACCCCGCAGACGCAGATTCGGGAGCCGGGCGGCCCGGGCGTACACCCCCTCCACCTGCTCAAAGGCGATGCCGAATTTGTTCTCGTAGGTGCCGGTGGTGATCTTCGCGTGGGTGCCGGCATCCACGTTCGGATTCACCCGCACCGCCACGGGCGCGATGCGCTTGCGCCGCACTGCCACGCGGCTGATCCGCCGAAGTTCCGCCTCGGACTCGACATTGAAGCAGTAGATCTCCTGGGAAAGCGCGTAGGCGATCTCCGCCTCGGACTTCCCGACGCCGGCGAAGACGCACTTCCTCGGATCCCCACCCCCGGCGATGGCGCGCTGGATCTCCCCGGCGCTCACCGTGTCGAATCCGGCCCCCAGATCTGCCAGCACCCGGATCACCGCCCGGTTGGAGTTCGACTTCATCGCGAAACAGATCAGGTGATCCAGCGGGGACAACGCCTCGTCCAAACTCGTGTAGTGGCCGGTCAGCGTGCCTTGCGAATAGACGTACAGGGGTGTGCCATGCTTCTTCGCCAGGGTGGAAAGCGAAACCCCCTCGCAACACAGCTCCCTGCCGACATGCCGGAACGAATGCATAAAAGGGCGTTCTGCCAGACGGCGGGACCCGGGGCAAGGGGAAGGGTGGTGTGGCAAAGGCCCTGGAGGCGCGTCTCCGTGGGGGGGAACGCACACCTCGGACGCGCGAAACCAGGCGGCTCGCCCGGTTTCTTCCAGCCTCCCGGCGCCGGGCTTGACCCCGCCGCCAGTGCAGACTTCACTCGCCGCGACATGAGTCTCGTTCACCGGATCCCCGTCCGAATTCTCGCCGGCGCCCTCTGGCGCCGCCGGGCGGCTTCCGGATCTCGAGTCTGAGACTCTATGAGACGTCCGGCGGCCGGAAGGCGGGCTGGACGTGTCGCATCGCGGTTCCCGCGCCCTCCCTTTCCGATCCCGGTCGTCATCCGACGACATGGCATCCCCCTCCACGCACGCAACCGAGTCCGAATCGGAACGACGCAGCATCGCCTGGATGCTGTTCTCCATCGTCCTCTACGCCACGAACGTGCTCATCCTGCGCGAGGTGGCGCGGCACGCCGCGGGAGCGGACGCCGCCGCGGCCACGGCCTTTCGCGGTGCCATCGGCCTGCTCCTCGTCGGCGCGGTCTTCGGAGGACGCGGCCTTCAGGCGAAGCATCTGGTCCGGCATCCGCTCGTCCTCGCCCGGGGCGCCGTGGGGGCGGTGGCGATCCTGCTTTTCTATCTGACCATTCCCCGTCTGGGCGCTGGTCGCGCGGTGATCCTCAACCTGACCTATCCGGTCTTTGGCGCCGTCATGGCGGCGTTCTGGATCGGCGAACCGCTGGCCCGGCGGCAATTGGTCTGGATGCTCGTCTCGCTGGCCGGACTGGCGGTCTTTCTGGGCGCGGACGCCCTGCGTCCGGGCGCCTTCACCTGGGAAGCGGTGGGCATTGCGGGGGCCATCCTGGCCGGCGGCTCCGTGGTCCTGATCCGGCAACTCCGGCACACCGAGCATCCCTCGACCGTCTATGCGTCCCAATGCCTCTGGAGTCTGGCGGTCACGGCACCCTGGTGGTCTGGAGCCCTGCGCCACTTGTCCATTCCGGTCATGGCGACGTTGGCGGCGGCGGCCCTGCTGGTCGGCATCGCCCAACTGGCCATGACCCACGCTTTCCGTTCGCTGTCGGTGGTCCGCGGCTCGGCCATTCAAATGCTGCTGCCGCTGCTGACCACCGTGGGCGGCCTTGCGTTTTTTGACGAACGCCTCACCCCGATCGAAATCGCCGGCGCGATTCTCACCCTCTGGGGAACCGCCCAGGCGGTGAGGCGATAGGAGTCCTGCAGATTGACAGGGCCATTCGTCATCCCTGACTTCCTTCTCTGCGCGTGTGGAGTCACCTCGGGGACGGTGGGAAGCACCGGGGCGTTGGAGCTCCCCACGATCCCCGACGGGATTGCTGGGACGCTGCGGAGGAATATGGGGACTCGTGAAGCTCGTTCCTCCAGGGGCTATTCGGACTTGGACTGTGTCCGCCGCTCCGTAATCTGGCGGCGTGGCGACAATCCTGCTCGTGGACGACGAACTGACCATGGTCCAGATGGTCGCCGAAGTCCTCCGGGACGACGGCCACGAGGTGCTTCCCTTCACCAGCTACAACGGCGTGATGGAAGCCCTGACGACCCATCGTCCGGAGTTGGTCATCACCGATCTCTACCTCGACAAGACCCGGCCGCACGGGCTGGACGTTCTCCGGAAGGTCCGCGAGATGTCCCCACCTCCGTCGGTGATCGTCATCAGCGGCTTTGGAACGGTGGAGAACGCCGTGGACGCCATGAAGCTGGGCGCCTTCGATTTCCTGCGGAAGCCGTTCAACCTCGACGATCTCAAGCTCTGCGTCCGCCGGGCCCTCAGCTACACCGCCGCCGTCGCCGAGAACACCGAATTGCGCAAGGAGCTGCGGCGCCAGTACCGTTTCTCCCAGATCATTGGCGCGAGCGCCCGCATGCAGGAGATCTTCCGCCTGGTGGAGAAGGTTGCGGACACGCCGACCACGGTGCTGATCCTCGGGGAAAGCGGGACCGGCAAGGAACTCGTGGCCCGCGCGCTCCACTATAATTCCCGCCGCGCCTCGGCGCCCTTCATCCCGCTGAACTGCTCGGCGCTGCCCGAGAACCTGCTGGAATCGGAGCTGTTCGGACATCGCAAGGGGGCCTTTACCGGCGCGGTCGCCGACAAGCAGGGTCTCTTCCAGGAAGCCGATGGCGGCACGCTCTTCCTCGACGAAATCGGCACCATGCCGGCGCAACTGCAGAGCCGCCTGCTGCGGGTGCTCCAGGACAAGGAGGTCCGCCGCGTGGGCGACAACAATTCGGGCGCGGTGGATGTCCGGGTCATCGCCGCCACCAACGAAAAGCTCGAGATCTTGGTGAAGGACGGACGCTTCCGGGAGGATCTCTACTACCGGCTCAACGTGGTGCCGGTGGCCCTGCCGCCGCTTCGCGAGCGGCGGGATGACATTCCCATGCTGGTCGCCCATTTTCTCAAGGACCGCGTGCATTTGCGCACGGGACAGCCGTTCCGGGTGACCCGGCGCGCGATGGACGCCCTGACCGCCTACCAATGGCCCGGCAACGTGCGCGAACTGGCGAACTACATCGAACGGGCCTCCATTCTGGCGGACAGCGCCCTGATCCGCGTCGCCGACTTGCCGCCGGCCGTACAGGCCGCCGCGCCGCCCGACGATGGGCAGGAGGAACAGCAGGCCGCCGAAGCCACAGCGCCGGTGGGGACGCCGGTCGTTCCCGGCAAACCGCCCGGCTCCGGAGTGATCCCCGCCGCTCCGCCCGCCGCCGGCAGCACCACTCCCACATCGGCGACGTCCCCACCGGCTTCCGCCACCGAGATGGTCTCCCTCAAGAAATACCTGCGCGACCACGAACTGAGCTACCTGCGCCATGCCATCGCCTTCACCAATGGCGACAAGGAGGCGGCGGCGCGGCTGCTGGACGTCAGCCTGGCGACCCTCTATCGGAAGCTGGCCGAGGAGCCCGAATAGCGCCGACGCGTCCAGGCATCCGCCGTTTTCTGTATCATGAGTTCCAATTCCCGAGTCCTGCCCGCGGCGCCGGAGTCCGCCGTGGACGCCCGACGCCATTTTGCGTCCGACAACTACGCAGGCATCGCGCCCGAAGCCTGGGCGGCACTGGCGGACGCCAACCGCGCTCATGCGCCGGCCTATGGCAATGATCCCTGGACCCAACGGGCGGCCGACCTGATCCGGAACCTCTTCGAAACCCCGTGCGAGGTATTCTTCGTCTTCAACGGCACGGCGGCCAACTCGCTGTCGCTCGCGCATTGCTGCCAAAGCTATCACAGCGTGCTCTGTCACGACGTCGCCCACGTTGAGAAGGACGAGTGCGGCGCGCCCGAATTTTTCGCCAATGGCTCCAAGCTGCTGCTGCTCTCCGGCGCTCACGGTAAACTGACTCCCGATGGCATCGAGGAGGCCGTTCTGCGCCGCACCGACATCCATTATCCCAAGCCCCGCATCGTCAGCGTCACCCAGAGCACCGAGGTGGGCACGGTGTACACGCCCGCAGAGTTGAGGGCCATCGGCGCCATGGCCAAGAAGCACGGGTTGCGCTTCCACATGGACGGCGCCCGGTTCGCCAACGCCGTGGCCACCCTCGGGGTCGCCCCCCGCGAAATCACCTGGCAGGCGGGAGTGGATGTCCTGTGCTTCGGCGGCACCAAGAACGGGATTCACGTCGGCGAGGCGGTGGTCTTCTTCAACCGGGACCTGGCCCGGGAGTTCGACTACCGCGCCAAGCAGGGCGGACAGTTGTGCTCCAAGATGCGGTTCGTGGCGGCGCCCTGGGTCGGGATGCTGCGGGACGGCGTCTGGCTGCGCCATGCCGCGCATGCCAATGCAATGGCCGCTTTGATGCACGAACTGCTCGCGGCCATTCCGGGGGTCCGCATCCTGTTTCCCCGCGAGGCCAATGCCGTCTTTGTCGAGCTTCCCAAGCCGGCCATCCAGGCGCTCCACGCCCGCGGATGGCTCTTCTACAATTTCATCGGCGAAGGCGGCTGCCGGCTCATGTGCTCCTGGGACACTTCCGAAGAGGACGTCCGGGCCTTTGCCACGGACGTCACGGCGGTCATGGAGGCGAAGTAGGTGGGCATGACGGATCCGGCCGGCGCGAATGTTTTCGGAATTCGAGTCCCGGACCTTTCCGCCGATGGAGGAGGTTGCCTCATCGGTTGGCCAACCGGTCCCGGTTCACGTCCCACACGGATGAAGGTTTCACGACGTGGAAATCCGGGGGAGCAGGCGTTGTGCGACATTCATGGCGGCGAGTCGGGACTTGCGGGCTGCGAACTCCGGCTCGCCCCGGGAGAAACGCTCCAGGTCCCAGAGGTCGGCGAAGACCCGGCCCATGCCAAGCCCCAGGGCGCCGTCCACGGCGTCTTCGAATAGACCGACGGTGGGCTCCGAAAATTCGCCGCGGCGCGCCAGGTCCTCAAGAACCCCCGGCCCGCCCCGGGTCGGGATCAACGACACCACGTCCGCGCCGGATTCGAAGGCCAACCGGGCCGACCGCACCGCCCAATCCACCGCCTGCGCGCCGTCGAGATACGGGGGTTTCACCAGCACGAAGGCGCGTACCGCAATTCCGGCGTCGCGAAGGAAGCGGGCTGCCGCGACGAAGTCCGCAACAATCATCCCTTTGTTCAATTTCGCCAGCGCTTCCGGATGCGCGGTCTCCAGTCCCATCGCTACCTCCAGTACCCCCGGCGGGAGACGCCGGGCAAATTCGCTTACCCGGGCGCCAACTAGTTTCGGATGGCATTCCACGACCACCCGGCGGCAGTCCCGAATCGTCTCAGCGATCTCCGGATGATCCTCCGGCGGGATGGCACCCGGATCAAAGAAGGACCCGGCATTGTAAAGTTTAAGCCCTTCTGCTTCTGCGACGGCGGCACGCGCGAGGCGAATCTGCTGCGGGATGGCGCCCGGTGGCACCGGATCCACCGTGGTGTGCCGCCACAGGTCACACATGAGGCAGCGCCAGGGACACTCCCGGTTGGTGAGAAACACGGTCAGGCACCGGCGTAAGACCCCGTGGGAATCCGGCTCCCATTCCTCGATCCATCCCTGGGGGCGATCCACGGGAAGGGCCCGCCGCTGTGCGCTGAGGTCCGGACGCCTCCCCGCAATCCATGCGGACCGGCCGGTGTGGGGTCCGGAGTCTGGGGTCTGAGGTCTGGGAGTGACCCACGAGGGCTGGCGCCCGGCGCCGCCATCGGTGGAATCCGGGGAATTCATCGGCCTGGAAAACAAAAACGCGGTGCGTCCCATCGGGAGCACCGCGCCATCGTGCCGGTTACCGGGCTTCAGGCCAGCTCGATCCGGTCCCCCTCCTTGAGGGTGACAATGGCCTTCTTCCAGTCGGCGTCGCGGCCGGCGGCCTTGGTCTTCTGCCGGCGGGCCTTGCCGCGAACGTGCAGCGTGTTGACCCGGACCACCTTGACCTTGAACAACTCCTCCACGGCCCGCCGGATCTGCGGCGCGGAGGCGCGGCGATCGGCCACCAGGGTATATTGGTTGTGCGTCTCCGTCTGACGCGTCGCCTTCTCGGTGACCCGCACGGTCTTGATGATGTCGTAGGCGTTCATGGTGGGAACTTAGTGCTGGATCTTCTTGTTGAGGCGCGCTCCGACCTGTTCGAAGGCGGCCTTTGTGAACACGAGTTTGTCACAACGGAGGACGTCGTAGGTGTTGAGCATCGCGCCGGTGGTGATGTCCACACCCACCACATTGCGCGAAGCGCGATCCAACTGGGCGTCGGGACCGGCGACAATCACCAGGGTGGTGGAGCCGTCGAGTCCCAGCGTGCCAAGCACCTTGACGAAGTCCCGGGTCTTCGCGCTGGACAGTTTCAAGTCGTCCAGCAGGACGACGTCACCGGCCTTGAGGCGCTCGCTCAGGGCCTTGCGCAACGCGAGCTGGCGGACCTTGCGGTTCACCTTCTTGTCGTAGTCCCGGGGCTTGGGTCCGAACACCACGCCACCGCCACGCCACAGCGGCGAGGCGAAGGAGCCGGCGCGGGCGCGTCCGGTGCCCTTCTGGCGCCACGGCTTCTTTCCCGTGCCCCGCACCTCGCCCATGGTCTTGGTGCAGGCGGTTCCGCGGCGCTGCGCCGCCTGGTGGGCGACGACGGTGTCGTGCACCGCCTGGGTGCCGCGGCCGTTCTCGATCATCTCAAACGCCACCTCGATCTCTCCGGTCGCGTTGCCCTGCGTGTCTCGAATGGAAATCTTCATGGTTCAGGCCCTCCTGCTTGCTTACTTCTTCTTGGCGGCCTTCTTGTCCGCCGCCTTCTTCTCACCCGCGCCGGCCGCGGCCGCGCGCAGCTTGGCGCGGTGCTCGTGGATCGCCTTCAGGCGGGCCGAGCCCACGGGAATTTTCTTCGATTCGCGGATGATGCAGTAATCGCCCTCGCTGCCTGGAAACGATCCGCGGATGAGGAGCACATTGTCCTCCTTGCGCACCTGGACGATCTCCAGGTTCTGGCTGGTTCGCCGGACTTGCCCCATGTGGCCGGGCATCTTCAGGCCCTTGTTGACGTGTCCGGGGAACAGGCGGCAGCCGATGGCGCCGGAGCGGCGGTGCCATCCCTTGGCGCCGTGCGTCATGTCGCCGCCGGCAAACGCCCAGCGCCCGACGACACCCTCGAAGCCACGCCCCTTGGTGGTGCCGATGCAGTCCACAAACTGGCCGGCTTCGAACAGGTCGGCGCCCAGCACGTCGCCGGGCTTCACATCCTTCGAGAAGTCGCGAAATTCCCGAATGCGCTTCACCGGGGCGCCATTCTGCTTCCGCAGGTGGCCCATCACCGCCTTCGGAAGGCGTGATTCCTTCTGGGAGTCGAAGCCCAACTGCACGGCGTTGTAGCCGTCGCGGCTGTCCTTCTTCTTCACCTGGAGGACGAGATTGGGTCCAACCAGCACGACCGTGACCGGGGTGGCCACCCCTTCCGTGTTGTACACGCGGGTGTGCCCGAGCTTCTTTCCAATGAGTCCGAGAGGCATGGCAGGGCGGGGTTAGATCTTGATCTGGATGTCCACGCCCGCCGGCAAGTTGAGCTTCTTGAGCTCATCCACGGTCTTGGCGGTGGGGTCGAGAATATCAATCAGCCGCTTGTGCGTCCGCTGCTCGAAAGTCTCCATGGACTTCTTGTCGGCATGCGGCGAGCGGTGAAGGGTCACGCGCTCGATGTTGGTGGGCAGCGGGATGGGACCGGCGACACGGGCCCCGGAGCGCTTGACGGTCTCGACGATTTCACTCGCCGAGGCGTCAATCACCCGGTGGTCGTACGCCTTGAGGCGGATGCGGATGCGTTGAGACATACAAAGAACAGGTGGATTTGATGCAGACGAAAGCTAGCTGCGGGCGGCCGGACGCTTCTTGGCGGCGTCAAGGATTTCGGCCAGGACGCTCGAAGGCACTTCCTCGAAGGCCGCCGGCTCCATGGAGTACGAGGCGCGGCCCTTGGAAAGGGAGCGGATCGCGGTGGCGTAGCCAAACATCTCCTTCAACGGGACGTTGGCCGTGACGATGGTCTGGCCGGCCTTGGCATCCACGCCCTGAATCACGCCGCGGCGCCGGTTCACGTCGCCGAGGATGTCGCCCTGGTACTCATCGGGCGTGGTGACCTCGACCTTCATGATCGGCTCCAGCAGGATCGGACCTGCCTTCCCGAAGGCGTCCTTGAGCGCGAAAATGCCGGCCATCTTGAATGCCAGCTCATTGGAGTCCACCTCGTGGAACGAGCCGTCGGTAATGCTGACCTTGATGTCAATGACCTGGTAGCCGGCATAGACGCCGGACTTGATGGCCTCCTCGATGCCATCCTGCACGGCGGGGATGTACTCCTTGGGAATCGCGCCGCCGACGATCTCGTTGACGATCTCGATGCCCTTGCCCTTCTCGTTGGGCTCGACCTTGACGCAGGCATGCCCGTACTGGCCGCGGCCGCCGGACTGGCGGATGAACTTGCCCTCGCCGTCGGCCCCCTTGGTGATGGTCTCGCGGAAGGCGATCTGCGGCGCGCCAGCGTCGGCCTCGACTTTGAACTCGCGCTTCAGGCGGTCCCGGATGATCTCCAGGTGCAGCTCGCCCATGCCCGCGATGATCAACTGGCCCGTCTCTTCGTTGGTGAAGACGCGGAAGGTGGGGTCCTCCTCGGCCAGGCGCTGCAGACCTTCGGACATCTTGTCCCGGTCGGCCTTGGTCTTCGGCTCGATCGCCATGCTGATGACCGGCTCCGGAAAGGTCGGCGGCTCCAGCATCACGTCGAATTCCTCGGCGCACAGGGTGTCGCCGGTGGTGATGTTGCGGAGGCCGACCAGGGCGGCGATATCGCCGGCATAGACGGCGTCCACATCCTTGCGCTCGCTGCCCTGGATGACCATCAGGCGGCTGACGCGCTCGCGGCGGCGGGTGCGGGGATTGTAGATCGTGTCGCCCTTCTTCAGGATGCCCGAGTACACGCGGAAGAACACCAGCTTGCCGGCGTACGGATCGGTCCAAAGCTTGAACGCCAGCGAGCAGAACTTGCCGTTGTCGTTGGGCTCGATGGAAATCTGGTCCTCGGTGCCGGGCACATGGCCCACGGCCGCCGGGATGTCGAGAGGCGAAGGCAGGTAGTCAATGACCGCGTCAATGAGCACCTGGACGCCCTTCTTCTTGAAGGCCGACCCGCACAGCACCGGCACCAGCTCGATCTTGCAGGTGAGCCGGCGGATGGCGGCCTTGAGCACCGGAGGGCTGATGGGCTTTTCCTCCAGCACCAACTCGGCGATGGTGTCGTCCTTGTTGGACACCGCGTCAATCAGGTCGCGGAGAGCCGCGGCGGCTTCCTCGCGCAGGGCCTCGGGAATCTCCTTGATCTCGTACTTGAGTCCCTCGTTGGTGAGATCGCCCGGCCCCCAGACGATGGCCTTCTGGTTGACGACATCAATCACGCCCTCGAAGCGATCCTCGGCCCCGATCGGAAGCATGATCGGGTAGGCATACGCGTTGAGCTTCTTGCGCATGTCGGAGAGCGCATTGGCAAAATTCGCGCCGGTGCGGTCCATCTTGTTGACGAAGGCGATGCGCGGCACCTTGTACTTGGTCGCCTGGCGCCAGACGGTCTCCGACTGCGGCTGCACTCCCGCCACGCCGCAAAACACGGCCACGGCGCCATCCAGCACACGCATGGAGCGCTCCACCTCCGCCGTGAAATCCACGTGGCCTGGAGTGTCAATGATGTTGATCCGGTGCCCGATCGCCTCGCGCGACTTGAAGAGCCCCTCCTCCTTCTTCTGGGTCCAGAAACAGGTGACGGCCGCCGACGTGATGGTGATGCCCCGCTCGCGCTCCTGCTCCATCCAGTCCGTGACGGTGTTGCCGTCGTCCACGTCGCCGATCTTGTGGATCAGGCCGGTGTAAAACAGGATGCGCTCGGTCGTCGTGGTCTTGCCGGCGTCAATGTGGGCCGCGATGCCGATGTTGCGCGTCCGCTCCAGCGAATACTGGCGGTTCGGCGAATTCAGCGTCGGATTGATCTCGGCTACGTCGCTCATGGAGGGCTTCGGAAACGGGGTCTTCGTCGTGGGGTCCGGGGATGAAAAACGCCCCGGGTCGGCCCGCGGGGCGGTCAAATGGTCTGGAAACGGCTACCAGCGGAAATGGGCGAACGCCTTGTTGGCCTGGGCCATTTTGTGCACATCATCGCGTTTGCGGATGGCGTTGCCCTGTCCCTGGAAGGCTTCCATGAGTTCCACGGCCAGCGCCTCCTTCATCGGGATGCCCTTGCGCGCATCGGCGAAGGTCACGATCCAGCGCATGGCCAGCGCCGTCTGGCGGTCCGCCGGAATCTCCAGCGGCACCTGATACGTGGCGCCGCCGACGCGCCGGGCCTTCGTCTCGATGCGCGGCTTGGCGTTGTCAATTGAGCGCTGAAGGATGTCGAGAGTGTTGATCCCGGGATTCTTTTCGGCCAGCGCGTCCAGGGCATCATAAACGATGCGCCGGGCGGTGTTCTTCTTGCCGCTCCGCATCAACACGTTGATCAGGCGACTGACCAGCACGCTGTTGAACTTCGGGTCCACGGAGGTCGGACGTTTTTCAGCTTGGCGACGACGAGCCATACAAAGAACAGGAAGGATGGAGAAAAAACGACTACTTGGCGGCGGCCTTCGCGGCCTTCGGGCGCTTCACACCGTACTTCGAGCGGCTGACGCGGCGCTTCTCAACGCCGGCGCAGTCGAGAGTCCCACGGACGATGTGGTAGCGGACGCCGGGGAGGTCCTTCACGCGGCCGCCGCGGACGAGCACAATCGAGTGCTCCTGCAAATTGTGCCCTTCGTCGGGAATGTAGGCGATCACCTCGGTTCCGTTGGTCAGGCGGACCTTGGCCACCTTGCGCATTGCGGAATTCGGCTTCTTCGGCGTGCGGGTCATCACCTGCAGGCAGACGCCACGGCGGAAGGGAGCGCCCTGCAAGGCGGGAGCCTTGCTCTTGTAGTTCAACTTCACGCGGCCCTGACGGACCAGTTGATTAATGGTGGGCATTGGACGCCAAAACGGTTCGCGGACAGCCACCCGGGGGCGGCAACGGGAGCGGTGAGATTATGCAACGAGCACTTCAGTGCAATACCATTTTTGGAAAACTTGAGGTCCTCACGGCCATGGAGTGTCCAAGTCCCCATTCAGGCAAGGTCAGGGACGGCGTCCGTTGAGGAAAGCCGCCAGCCAATGACCGGCCCAGACCGCCGCAAGACACAGCGTCACGGAGCCCGCGACGTTGAGGAGGGCCAGCCACCACGCCCGGTTCTGCAGGAAGCGCAAGGTCTGCACACTGAATGAGGAGAACGTCGTGTAGCCGCCGCAGAGGCCCGCCAGAAGGAAATGACGTCCGGAAGGCTGGCTCCACCAGGCGTCCCCGGCCCCGGAGACGCCAGCGAGGAATCCGATCGCAAAAGATCCCGTGAGGTTTACCAGCAGGGTGCCCCAGGGAAGCGTCTCTCCCGCGCGTTCCCCGAGCCACCGCACAGCGAACGCGGCGGCGCCGAAGCGGGCCATCGAGCCCAACGCCCCGCCCAATCCCACCCACAAGTAGTCCCGCCACATGGCGCCCCGGAGGAAACCCTATCGGCGCCGTCGCGGAAAGACTTCCGGCGGGCACCCGGCGGCGCAACACTGCCACCGATGAACCTCCGGCGTCGCCGATGTGCTCCATGCTAAAATCCCTTGAGACGGCCCGCGAGGGACTGCTGTCCGGCCTGAAGCCGCTGGAACCGGAATGGGTGCCCATCGCCGCAGCGGCCGGACGGCAACTCGCCGGGACACCCCGCGCCCGGATTCCGCTGCCTCGTTTCGACAATTCCGCCATGGACGGTTTCGCCGTGCGCGCGACCGACGTGCGATCGGTTCCCGTCTCATTGCGCCTCAAGGAAACCATCGCCGCCGGAGCCGCCGCCACCGGCATGCTGGGTCCCGGAGAAGCTGCCCGCGTTTTCACCGGGGCTCCGCTGCCCCCGGGAGCCGACGCCGTCGTCATGCAGGAGGATACTGAACCCGATCCGGAGGTTCCCGGAAAAATCCGGATCCTCGACACGGCCAAGCCCTGGGAAAATGTTCGGTTCCAGGGCGAGGACGTCCGCCAGGACGCCCCACTGCTCGCCGAGGGGGTGCTGCTCGGCCCCGGCGCGCTGGCGTTGCTCGCCTCCGCAGGCATTGATCGCGTATGCGTGCGGCGGCGTCCCAAGGTGGCCATTCGCGTCACCGGCAATGAACTCGTCCTTCCAGGGGCGCCCCTGGCGGCCGGCCAGATCTACGAAAGCAACGGTTTGATGCTATCCGTCCTGGCAGAAGCCGCCGGCGCGGAGCCCCAAGGGACTCCCCCGGTTCCCGACGACGCCGCGTCGGTGCGGGCCGCATTGGAATCCGCCGCGGAGGCCGCGGACTTGGTACTCACGGCCGGCGGCGCCTCAGTGGGGGACTATGACCTGGTCCGGCGTGCCTTGCTGGAAGCAGGCGGTTCCGTGGATGAATGGCGCCTGGCGATCAAGCCCGGGAAACCGTTCTTCCATGGATTCCTCCGCGGGCGTCCGATCCTGGGTGTGCCGGGCAATCCGGTCTCGGCATTCGTGACCACCGTTCTCCTGGTCCTGCCAGCACTGCGCCGTTTGCAAGGGGCACCCGACGTTCTGCCGCCCACCGTTCCCGGAGTCCTCGACGAACCCTTTTCCAACGGCGATGGACGCCGCCATTTCGTCCGCGTGGTCCGCGCGGCAGACGGTCGTGTCCGGTCGGCCGGCATCCAGGGCTCCCATCGCCTCGCCTCCCTCGCCGCGGCCAACGGCCTTCTGGACGTGCCGCCGCGCAGCCAACTGCCCGCTGGCAGCCGCGTCGAGGTGATCTGCTGGTAACCACACCGCTGAACGAAGCGGGAACTGTTGCCTGCGAAGTGTTCCGCGGCTTGGGAACGGCCCGGTCAGATTCAGGGCGCGGCAGCGGCAGCACGGTAGGCGCTCCAGAGGCGTCCAACGCACGGATCCAGGGGCAAGGGCCGCATGCTGAGATGACTGACCTCAACGATGCCCAAGGAACTGAGGGTGAGGAAGACGCCATCCGCCCGGTTCAGGCGCGGCAGATCGGCGGTGTCCTCCAGCGCCGGGATGCCCAAGCTGGCCGCGAGTTCCAGGAGGACTCCACGGGTGACTCCCGGCAGCGCGCCGCAATGGAGCAATGGCGTGCGAAGAATGCCGCCTTCCATCCAAAAGACATTCGCCGAGGTCGTCTCGACCACTTCCCCGCGCGTGTTGAGCAGCAGGGCTTCGTCGCATTCGACTCCATAGTTCTCCGCCTCGGCCCGGGCCAGCACCTGGAGCAGCTTGTTGGCGGTCTTGAATCGGGACAGCGGATCTTCGTCCGGAATCCGGAAGGACGATGTCATCAACCGCCAGCGGGGCGGACGGTCCGGGTCCAGCGGAGCCGCCGGGTAATGGGTGAAGACGACGGTCGGCCGGTCCGCGCCGCGCGGGGAGTAGCCCCGGTACCCAACCCCTCGGGAAATCGTCAGGCGGACGATCGCCTCGGGTATCCCGCCCCGGCGCACCAATTCCTCCGCGGCCGAAGTGAGTTCCGCCCGGGAAAAGGGCGGCCGGATGCGGAGGAACTTTGCGCCCGCCCAAAGGCGGTCCAAATGCTCCGCCCAGCGGAACAGGCGTCCGCCGTGAACCCGCGCCGTCTCAAACAACCCGTCGCCATAGAGAAAGCCGCGATCCCACACCGACACCGTGGCCTCGGCGGGGGACTTCCAGTGCCCGTTGATCCAGACGTCGGTTTGCGGGGCGCAGGAAGGCGTCATGCCAGGCCTTCGTTGGACACGGTCGGATTGTGCGCCGGCGCCGGAAGGTCCGGCTCCAATGCCGCCAGGAATCCGCGGGCCTTGGCCAGCGTCTCCTCATATTCCGCCGCCGGATCGGAGTCGGCCACGATGCCGGCCCCCACGTGAAACCAGGCCATGCGGTCGCGAACCAGGGCGGTGCGGATGGTGATGCTGAGCTGGCTTTCGTGATTGAATCCAAGGTAGCCGTGGCATCCGCAATAGGGTCCGCGGGCCACCGGCTCCAGCTCGTCAATGATGTCCATGGCCCGGATTTTGGGCGCCCCGGTGATGCTCCCCCCGGGAAAGCAGGCCGCCAGCGCCTCGAGGTGCGTGACGCCGGGACGCAGATGCCCCTCCACCGTGGACACCAAATGCTGCACCTGGGCGAATCGCTCCAGGCGGGCAAGGTCGGGGACCCGGATCGAGCCAAATTCACAGACGCGCCCCAGGTCATTCCGCAACAGGTCGGTGATCATCACCAACTCCGCGTTCTCCTTGTCGCTGCGCTGGAGTTCCCAGGAATACTGCGCGTCGCGCACCGGGTCCGGATCCCGCGGACGGGTGCCCTTGATGGGACGCGTGAGGACATGGCGTCCGCTGAGCCGGAGGAAGAGTTCCGGGGACGACGACACCACCTGGAAGTCGCCGCAGTCGAGGAACGCGGAGAACGGCGCCGGCGAGCGGTTGGTCAGCCTCCGAAAAAGCGCCCACCCGTTGCCTTCAAATGGAACTCCAAGCCTCTGGGCGAGGTTCACCTGATAAATGTCCCCCATGCGGATGTACCGCAGGGCGCGTGTCACGGCTTCGAGAAAGCGGCCTTTCGGCAGGGAGCTTTCCGGGGCGGCACGGGACGCCGGCACTGCAGGCCGAGGGTCGCGTGGCGCTTCCGGGACCGGACGAGACAGCCACTCCCGCCAGACCTCCCACTGTTCCCGGGCCCGGGCCTCGCTGCGATTGCCCTCGGCGTCGAGTCCGGTGGCCACCACCCAGGCGCGATCCAGATGATGGTCGAACACCACCAGGCTGGCGTGAAAACCCAGATGGCAATCGGGCAGTTCGAGATCGTTCACCGCCCGACGCGAAACCCGCGGTTCGACGAATTGCTTCAGATCGTACCCCCAGTATCCGAAGCAACCGCCCAGCGGAAACGGCAGATCCACTTCGTCGGGAAGCTCAAAACGTTCCAGCAGCGGCGCGAGGTGCTGCCACGGGTTGCCAAACTGAAACTCGGAGCGACCCTCCACAAAACGCGTCTCACAGGCTGTTCCCCAAGAGCGAAAGGCGAGCATCGGACGCGCCGCCACCAGCGAGTAACGCGCGCTGGGCACGTCGAAGGCGCCGGTGCGCAGCAGAATCACGCCCGGTTCTGCGGACAGCGACGCCGCCAGGGAATCCGGCGTGTGCGCGGTGGGAACAGATTCCACGACGGTGCGCATCGGTGGCATCAACCTGTGCCGGCGAACCGGCGAGTCAACGGAATTGGGAGGCGCCCAAACAACAAGGAGGAAAGCAAAGAGACGTGGGACCAGTGACAAATGACTACGGACCACTGCCCCCCACGCAACCTCACCCTTGCTCCGCGATACAGACCTCAAGGATATCGAGCGCCTGGTCCAGTTCCGCCTCCGAAAGAGTCAGGGCCGGCGTCAAGGTGAGGATGTTGCCCATGGTGATCTTGAAATTGAGGCCGCGGCGGAGGGCGGCGTACATGATCCGCTCGGCCTCATCGGTGGCCGGGCGGCCGCCCGACGCGTCCCGCCGCACCAACTCCACGCCCAGGAGCAGACCCTTGCCCCGGACGTCGCCGATGAGCGGATGACACTGCTGCATCTCCCGGAGCCTCCGGAGGGCACGGTCCCCGAGGCGGGCGGCGTTCTCCGGCAGTCGTTCGTCCCGCAGGATGTCGAGCGTTGCCAAACCGGCGGCGCAGGCCACGGGATTCTTCTCGTGCGTGTAGTGTCCGAGGGCGGTGTGCGTCGCCACGTTCAGGGGCTCCCGGGCGATCATCACGGCGAGCGGCATGATCCCGCCGCCGAGCCCCTTGCCGAGCACCAGGATGTCGGGCACGACGTCGTAGTGTTCGCAGGCGAAGAGACGCCCGGTTCGGCCCAGGCCGATCGGAATCTCGTCCAGGATGAGCAGCGTCCCGTGGCGGTCGCAGGCGGCGCGGATCCGCTTCCAATAGTCGGCTGGCGGAATGAAAGGGGTGCATCGGATCGTCTCGCCGATGACTGCGGCGACATCGCCCTCCTTCTCCAGCACGTACTCGATGTAGTCGGCGCAGGCCAGGCTGCATTGGTGTCCGCAACGAAACGGGCACCGTGAAGGCTCCGGCGGCGGCACGTGCTCGCATCCCGGCAGGAGCGGTCCGATGCCCTGGCGAAACACGGCTTCGCCGCCCACGGAGATGGCGTCCAGCGAGGCGCCGTGGAAGGAATCCCACATGGACACGAACTTGAAGCGTCCGGTGGCCACCCGGGCGAGCTTGAGGGCCATGCCGATGGCGCTGGTGCCGCCAGGAGCGAAGAGGACCCGGTTCAGGTCCCCCGGGGCGATCTCGCCCAGGCGCCGTGCGAGTTCGACGGCCAACTCGCAGGTGTAGCGGCGGGTGCAAAAGCTCAGGGCGTCGAGCTGCTGCTTGATTGCCGCCACCACGCGGGGATGAGCAAAGCCGACCTGATGCACATTGTTGCCGTGAAAGTCGAGGTAGCGCCGGCCCTCCAGGTCCTCAATCCACGCGCCCGAGGCGCCGGATAGCACATTGAGACACGGCGTGGAGAGCGATTGATGGAGGAAATGGGCGGCATCGGCTTCCAGCACCGCCCGTGTGGCGGGACCAATGTGGCCGGCCGACCAGGAGGTCCGATGCGGCGACACGTTCACGTCCCCTTCGGAACGGAGGCGCGCCATGGGATCGGGAGGGGGGGCGGATGGCTTGGTATTCACAAATGCGGATTGAATGGGCGCATGGCCTCGATGCGGGCGGCATTGTGGGCATCGCCGCCGGCGTTGCTGCTCATAAACACCTCGGGACGCACCCCGCGCTCCAGGGCGGTCTCGATCACTTGGACGGCCAGAAGGTTCAGGATGAACGCCCCGGTGACGGTCGAGGTCGGGCCGACCCGGACACCCACGCCGGAAACCTCCATCACGGCATCGCCGTTCACTCCCTCATTGTTGATCGCCAGATCCGCGACATCGGCCAGATGGCGGCCGGAGGCGTGACGCGACGGCCAGGCGCGGGTCTGTGCCAGATTGGTCAATGCGATTACGCGGGCGCCCCGCTCACGGGCGCCGAGGGCCATCTCGATCGGAACCGCATTGCGGCCGCCGTTGGAGGCGATGATCAGCACGTCGTCCGCTCCGACGCGATATCGGTCCAGCAGCTTCCCCGCGCGCCCCGGCTCGCGCTCGATGGCCGTGGACCGGCTCGCGCTGCGATGCAGCATCAGGTCCTCATCCAGGATGGGAATCACCCGGACCAATCCGCCCGCCCGGTAGAACATTTCCAGGGCCAGCAGATGGGAATGGCCGGTTCCAAATGTCCAAAGAAAACGCCCCCGTCCGAAGCCCTCCACGATCCATCCGGCGGCCTGTTCGATGGCCGGACGCTGGAGGGAAGCGATGCGATCCATCTGATCGCGGAGGGAGTGCCAATAAGAGTCGAAGGCGGACATGCAACGAGGCGAGCCGGCGGCATTCTCCCCGGGAGTCCGGACCCCGGCAACGGCTCTCCCAAGAAAAACGGCCCCGGGATCGCCGGAGCCGTGATCTGGATCTTGGAGAATCCCGGGCAGGCTTACTTGGGCGGCGCCGCCTTCTGGGCCTCCTGCTGCAGTTTCTCGACGTCCTCCTTCTTGATGACTTCGATCTTGGCCCCCTTATCGAGCTCGGCCTTGCTGGGCACTTTGATGATGTCGCTGGTCACTGCAGTGGCGGCCGGTTTGGGTGCCGGCGTAGCGGGCGGCTTGATCTCGAGGAGTTCGATTTCGAAGGTGAGCACCGCGTTGGGACCGATCTTCGGCACCATACCGGCGGCCCCATAAGCGAGGTCGCCCGGGATGAACAGTTGCCACTTGGATCCCACCGGCATGAGTTGCAGGGCCTCGGTCCAACCCTTGATCACACGAGTCACTCCAAAAGTTGCCGGCTGTCCGCGACTGACGGAGCTGTCGAACTCGGTGCCGTCCAGCAGGGTGCCCGTGTAGTGGGTCACCACCGTGTCCTCGGCCGTGGGCTTGGGACCGGTGCCATCGGTGATTACCTTGTACTGGAGCCCGCTGGGCAGGGTAATCACGCCCTCCTTGTTCTTGTTCTCCGCCAGGAATTTCTCGCCCTCGACCTTGTTCTTTTCCCCTTCCGCCTTGCGCTTCTCCTCGGCTTTGGCGCGCAACTCAGCGCTGTAGGCGCGAACCACCGCCTGGGCTTCCGCGGCGGTCAGGATGGCATTGGTGCCGGTAAACGCCTCCGCGAAGGCACGCGCCAACACCTCGGGATCAATCTCGTAGCCACCGCGCTTCAAGCTGGTCTGCGTATCATTGGCCACCACCACGCCGATGGCGTAGCTGTTCTTTTCCTGCGCACTCTTGAACTTGGCATCAAGCGCAGCGACATCCACCGGTGCGGAGGGTGCCGGGCGTGGGGTCGGAGAGGCCTGAGGAGCTTGTGCCAGGGCCGCACCGGAAAGCGCGCCCGCGAGCAATAGGGCGTTCGTAAACGGTTTCATGTCCATCGTATCCGATTCCGGAACCTGGGAGGTTTGCCCAAGCCGGAGTGGAGGGAACTACCAGCGCCAGCGCTAAAAGTCCAGCGTCTCGCATCCTTTCGGCAGACCCGCGGGCGCCTCTCACTCAGTTTTTCGAATGGGAGCGCCTGCCTCCGCAACCATTCTGATCCACCGCGGATGGACGCGAATGAATGCCAATTGGGGGGATGTCCTTAAACGGGTTTGGAGGAGGTCAGTCGGCGCCACCACGTTGGCTGACAGATGCTCCATCCTCCTCCATGGGAGTCCATTCGTGGTTCTCTTTTGCAGGGAACGCCTTGCCGCCGCATCGGCGTCACTTCGGCAGCAGGTTGCCAGCGGACTTCTTGGCGGCTTCCGCGGCGTCGGTCGCGGCCTTGGAGGCATCGGTCGTCGCTTTGGCAGCCGCCTCCTTGACCTGATCCACCGCGTTGCCGGCCGCCTTCGTCGCATCTTGTAACAGGCTGGCGGCCTTGGCCTTGACCTGTTCGATGAGCCCGTTCACCGCCGACTTTTGCTCGACGCTCAAGCTGGCATTGGAGGCCAAGAGCTGCAGTTGGTTCAGCGCGCCGGAATAGTCCTGGGACTTGATGGCCGCGACGATGCGGTCGAATTCCGCCCGGATCGAACCGGTAGCGGACGCAAAGGCATTCTGGACTTGCGCCAGGTCGAAGGATGGAACACTGCCGGACGACGAAGTGTCGCCGGAGCCTCCGCCTCCGTCCGACTTGGAGCACCCCGGGGCAAGGGGCAGGAGGACGAGGAGGCTCAACGTTGCGAGACAGCGGGAGAGTTTCATGGGAGAGTCGAGTTTGAGGGCAGGCTTAAGCGCCCGTCCAGGCGCAGTGGAGACCAAGCCGCGGCCTTGTCAAATCACGGCGAGGGCTGAAGGACGAGCCTTCCCCGGCCCCGGTGGAAGCGACCCGTCGGACCCAATGCCGGCCCGAGCGTTATAGCGGTTCTCGAGGCGGCCGTGATCGCGCGGTTCGCCTCGTGACACCTCGGGGCGGAATCCGTTTCAATGCGCCGATGTCCGCCGAATCCTCCGCCGCCGAACCCCGCGCCGCGCTATCCGCGGCCGAAGAGGCCTTCGAACGGTGGCGGCGGCGTGTGGGATTGCTTGCCGCGCCGGTGGCCTTCTTCCTGATCTGGTGGGTCGCGGCCCCGGGGCTTTCCCCGGCCGCCGACCGCCTGCTGGCGATCCTCGGCCTGGTGATTGTGTTATGGATGACCGAGGCGTTGCCCATGCCAGTGACCGCGCTGCTGGGACCGACCTTATGCGTCCTCATGGGCGTCGCGCCGGCGGACAAGGTGTTCCTGCCGTTCGCGAGTCCGATCATCTTTCTGTTCATGGGGAGCTTCATGCTGGTGGAGGCGATGATGAAGCACGGACTCAACCGCCGGCTGGCCTTCCTCATCCTGGGCCTGCGCGCCGTCGGAGAAAGCCCCTTGCGCCTCTACGCCGCCTTCGGAGGTATCACCACATTCCTGTCCATGTGGGTATCCAACACCGCCACCACCGCGATGATGCTCCCCATCGGGATCGCCATCGCCACCGAGGTCGCCCGGCGCGAATCCCTGCGCCGGGGCGTCGAGGTTTCCTTCAGGCAACTGCCCCTGGCCACCGGACTGATGCTGCTCACGGCATTCGGCGCGTCGGTGGGCGGGATGGCCACGCCGATCGGAACGCCCCCCAACCTCATCGGCATCGGCATGATCGAGCGCAACCTCGGGGTGAAGGTGAGTTTTTTCGACTGGATGCGGATCGGACTTCCAGTGGCCGTGGCTCTGGCGGCCTTGCTGGTCCTCAATTTTTACCGGCGGTGTCCCGTGGCGCCCGAAGCGCTGCGGGGCGGCACGGGTTGGCTGACGCTGGAACAGGCACGCATGGGTCCCTGGACACCGGCCCAGCGGAACGTGGTGATCGTCTTCGCCTCGGCGGTCGTGCTGTGGCTCCTGCCCGGGGTGCTCATGGTCGTTCAGGGGCCGCAGGCGCCTGCGGCGCGGTGGATGAACACGCACATGCCAGAAAGCGTCGTGGCGCTGCTGGCCGCGCTGGTCCTGTTCATGTGGCCTCTCGACTGGCGTGAAAGCCGGTTCACTCTCGGCTGGAGCGATGCGGTGAAGATTGACTGGGGCACCATCTTCCTGTTTGCCGGCGGCATGGCGCTGGGGGAACAGATGTTTAGCACCGGGCTGGCTCGGTGGATTGGGGACGCGCTCGCGGGAGTCTTCCAGGCCAAGACGGCACTCGGGATAACGGTGTTGTTCACCGGGGTGGCCATTGTCACCAGCGAGGCCACTTCCAACACGGCGTCGGCGACGATGGTGGTTCCGGTCGCCATCGCCGTCGCGCAGGCCGCCGGGGTGGACCCGCTGGAGCCCGCCCTGGGAGCCTGCCTCGGGTCGTCCATGGGATTCCTGCTCCCGGTGTCCACCGGCCCTAATGCCATCGTGTACGGCTCCGGATGCGTCCCGCTGACGCAGATGATGCGGCATGGGGCGCTGCTCGACGTGATCGGGTTCACGGTGATCATCGCGTCGGTGACGCTGCTGACGCGGCACTGAACTCTGCAGCATGCCCTCGGTGCGTTCTGGACCTCCCGTCCCTGCGATGGCTGGAAAATGCCCTTGCCTCACCCCGGGATGAAGTTCTCAATTTCCGCCCTTTCGCTGGCTGGGTAGCTCAGTTGGTAGAGCAGCGGACTGAAAATCCGCGTGTCGCCGGTTCGATTCCGGCCCCAGCCACCAGCTCTAACTGCGGGTGCAGCAACGAGATGGCTCTTGGGAAGGCCTAAACGGACACCAAAACGGACACCGGAAGTTCTGAATCGAGTGGGCTCCTGGCCGACTCGGGCAGACTCTCCCAGTGCATCCTCACTGGTCCGGAGGCGGTCAGTGGTACGCTGCAATTCCAAAGGAAGTGCAGCATGAAAGCCCGCTATCGTCTGATTTCGCGAGGCATCCGAGGAAACGCCTTCTACTGCGTGGACACGCAGACCGGAAGAAGGACCAGTCTTCGCACCGCCCATCGCGAGGACGCTGAACAGGTGGTTCTGGCCAAGAACCAAGCTCTCCGCCAGCCGAGCCTCAACCTTCAGATTGCCCGTGCCTACCTCGCTGGGAGCGACTCCGGAGTGTCCACACGGACTTGGAGTATGGCGCTGGAGGCCCTCATTCAGACCAAGCGCGGCAGCACTCGCGACCGGTGGGTTCGGGCCTCCCAAGACAAAGCCCTGGCTCCCCTGCTCCCCAAATTGATCATCGAGACCCGTGCGGAGGAGATTCTGGCAGCGGTGAATCGCGGCACGGTCAGCACGAACATCCAACTCCGAAAACTCCACAACTTCTGCGTTTCGATGACGTGGCTCCCTTGGCCCCTGGTCCCGAGGCCACAATGGCCCGCCATCCGGTTCCGGGAACGACGCGCCGTGACGCCGGAGGAACACCGGCGGATCCTGGAACGGGAGCAAAACCCCGAGCGCCGCGCCTTCTTCGACTGTTGTTGGCACCTGGGCGGCTCCCAATCGGACATCGCCGCCCTCAAGGGAGAGGACGTGGATTGGAATCGCCAGTTGGTGAGTTTCTTCCGGGCCAAAACCGGCACCGCGCAAATTGTTCGCATGGGACCAGCACTCGCGCGCCTGCTTGAGGGGCTTCCGCGCCAAGGGCCTCTCTTTCCGGTCCTCAGCGAGCTGAACGAAAAACAACGGGCAAGCATCTTCCAGAGTATTTGTCGCCGGCTGAAGATCACCGGCATATCCCTCCACTCCTACCGCTATGCCTGGGCCGAGCGCGCCAAGGTTGCCGGCTATCCGGAGCGATTCGCCCAAGAAGCTCTCGGCCACAACTCCAAAGCGGTTCACCGGGCATACGCGAGAAACGCCTCGGTGCTCCTGCCCTCGTTGGAAGCCTACGAATCCCGAGCGGCAAACCCTGCGCACACGATGGGAAACCTGCTCCCCTTCGCTGTGGAACCCATCCCCTCCCTGGATGCGCTCGCGAATCCTTGGTGAGCTTTGGGGACGTGGCGTTCAAAGCTGTCGCCCTGTGGAGTTCTGAGCGCGTCCTCGCCAGCGTTGGCGAAGGAATACCCGAGTAGCGACCAGACACAATTGCCCGTCCCAAAACCATCTGAACCATTCAATCCACTGTTTGGGCCAAAAAAGTCACACTGTCACAGGCGCATTTCCACACCACCCCCGAAGCCGCCGAGCCGAGGGTCTGGAGTTCCGCCTTCAGACGGCTCGGCGGCTTCGGGGGCGGTGTCGAGATGCACCCACGGTCACACGGGTGCGGGTTTGTGCTTCTTCAAGCGAAGCCGTTTGACTATTCTAGGGAGACCAATAGCTCAGAGCATGAGCGCGCTCTATCGCATACTTTCCCTCGACGGCGGGGGCGCAAAAGGCTTCTACACCCTGGGGATTCTGGATGAAATCGAAAGGAATTCGGGGCGGCGCATTCACGAGTCGTTTGATTTGCTTTTCGGCACCAGCACCGGCGCCATTATCACCGCGTTGCTTGCGCGGGGGGAGAGTGTCGCCGAAATTCTCCGACTTTACAGCGCTCATGTGCCGGCGGTCATGCGGCCTGGCAACGCCACCGAACGCTCGTTAGCGTTGCGCAAACTGGCACATGACATCTTCGCCGACACCAAGGTCGCGGATTTCAAAACCGCCATCGGCATCGTCGCCACCAATTGGAAAGATGAACGGCCGTTGGTCTTCAAAGCATCCGTCGAACAGGCCCACGGCTCCAAGGGATCGTTCGTGCCGTTCTTTGGCTGCCCCGTCGCAGATGCGGTGATTGCCTCCTGCTCCGCAACTCCGTTTTTCTCCACCCATACTGTCACGAAGAGCAACGGCGACGCTGTCGAACTGGCGGATGGCGGCTTCTGCGCCAACAATCCCACGCTCTATGCTATCGCCGATGCGATTTTGGCTTTGAAAATCGAGGCGGCCAATCTTCGGGTGGTCAGTCTCGGCGTTGGTTCCTACCCCGAACCCACTTTCTGGAAAAAGATCGGCCGGGTTCGCGGAGGTTGGCCGTTGCTGCGGCATGGCTTCAACTCCGATTTCCTACAAAAGATTCTTGGTACGAATACGTGTTCGATGGAGGTACTCCGCAGCATCCTGTTCAAGAACGTACCAACGATTCGGGTTAGCGACGCATTCGTGGAACCGGCCATGGCGACCGACCTGTTGGAACACGATCTATCCAAGCTGAATCGCCTAATCCAAAAGGGCCGGCTCTCCTACGCTCAGAATGAGGCGAAGATACTGGAGTTCCTCAACGCATAGCCATGGCCATTCCGGAATCACAGTTGGAAACTTGGTCAGGTCAGGGGGCGATTGACCAATCAAAGAGCACGTATGCCTCCATTCGCAGCACGCTCCTCGATCCGAGAGCGGCCTACGCGGGCAAATCCTTCGAGGTCTTTCTTCAGGGGTCTTACTGCAACGACACCAACATCTACTCCGAGAGCGATGTTGATGTAGTGATCCGTTTGGATTCCATCATGCGAAGCGACCTCACCGCGCTTCCGCCAGAGCAACAACAAGCCTACCACCAAACCTACGGCAAGGCCGACTACACGTTCGCGGAGTTCAAGAGCGCCGTCGTTCAGCACCTTACCGACGCCTATGGTGCCTCAGTCATGCCCGGCAACAAAGCCGTCAAAATCAAGGCGAACGGCAGTCGTCGCAATGCTGACACGGTGATTTGTTTTCAGTATCGGCGCTATATTCGTTTTATCAGCGAGGACGACCAAGAGTATGTTCTGGGGGTCATCCTTCGAAGCCAGTCGAGCGGCGAGATCATCAATTACCCGAAACGGCATTCCGAGAATTGCACCACCAAGCACCAAAGCACCCACAGCTATTTCAAGCCAATGGTTCGGATCTTGAAGAATATGCGCAGTCGTTTGGTGAATGAAGGAACAATTCCGGCCGGCAGCGCCCCGTCCTACTACCTCGAGGGCCTTCTCTACAATGTGCCGAACGGAAACTTCGGCGGGAGTTACGGCGACACGCTGGTGAACGCGATCAACTGTATCCGTCTTGGGAACTGCGTCTAGGCGAAGCGGTGGCCGAACGCGCAAGCTGGGGCCATGGGATCGACACGGAAGCAGCGGCGTCGTTTTAGACCTGAGGAACGAGAACAACTTTTGGCGG
>Ga0268299_1000406_pt1 | contig 139929 bp, 129 predicted proteins | sample NOBtaG_FD_193484 | JGI IMG/M metagenome (GOLD analysis project Ga0268299, IMG submission 193484) | Activated sludge microbial communities from bioreactor in Nijmegen, Gelderland, Netherland - NOB reactor | ecosystem: Engineered > Bioreactor > Aerobic > Activated sludge | place: Netherlands...
GGACGTCCGGCTCCGACGTCGGCGCAACATCTGTGTCCAGCATAAAACCACTCCGCTCGTTACCTAGGAGCGGACGATGAACAATCACGAGCCGCCTATGAAGATGCGGTCAGAACACCGCTTACGATCCAATGGTCGTATCCGAATGTGCAAACCGTGCAGTGATGCGGCTAGGTTCGCGACATGTGCTGGAAGAAACCCGCAGAGTGCTTGGGCTGGACCCGAGTCCTCTATTTGATTCCGTACTCGATCTTGAAAAGGGTCAAGCGGTGCTGGTGGGACCATGGGCGGGACGGGCGCCACGGTTACTCGCCTCAGCCGCCCGGCGCACGATTGAAGGCGGTGGCGATCTGTCGGGCGAGTACTGGGCGAATCCTGGTGACTAGCGTGCCGTCCCTATGTGGGTGCCCTGATGTCGACCGCCGTCGTTTTCGCGCAGCTTCTCGTAAAGCCTCATGAAGTCATTCAAGAGATCCAGAGACTCTGCGATCTTGAGGTTAGCCTTGTCGATCTCTTCGCGAATGTCGGCTCTCGCCGATGTAAGAACCACCTCAAGTTTCCGCGCGGAGCTGAAGCGTGCTTCAAGACTGTCAGCTTCTTGCTGAAGCGCGTCAGCATCCTCAGCGGTTAAGGATTCCAGGTGCGACGTACGCGCCATCTGCTGAATCAAGCTTACTTGGACATCGATCTGTGTCAGAAGACAAAAGAGGCTGCCCATCACAAGGTGCCGCTTCGCTTGGTCGAGATTGACCCAAGCCTTCTCTTTCAATTGGCTCAAATCGTCGGCAGCTGCGCCGTCTTGTATTGCCCGCTCGAAGTCTTCGACACAGTGGACCGCTGTGGCGACGTGGTCGAAGGCATTTCTAACCTCGTCCGCTGCCTCTCGTGGACGGCCTTCTGAGAGCTGAGCTGCGTGCTCGTAAAGCTTCTTGAAGCGATTGCGATACTCTTCGGCCAAGATGTCGGAGAGCGCGCACCAGAACTGAGCAACGAAATTATTCGCGTGAGGCATGTCATCCAACCGTAGGACTCGCGCGATTTTGTGGCGCGCGCTCGACTTCAGATTGGACCCGACTTAGCGGCTTGGCCCTTGGACAACCCGCACGTGGAGGTCGACACCAACCGACCTTTCGTCGCTTCTGATGGGGAAAGGACGATCCTCACTCAGGCTCACGAACGGTAGCACGCTGCCGCTTGAGTACAGGTTGACAGAAGTTTGCTTGGCAGGGAAAAAGCCTTTGTCCACTAGCCGCTGGAATATTTCCTGGCGGGCTCGCTCTGCATCCGCGCACATGTCCGCTCGATCCATCCCATCAACTCCTGCTCAACAGCACGACAGCAACACGTGCTAGCATAACAAGACGCTAACCCAACGTAAGGTTGCATGCCTTAAAAATAACATAAGTGAGCATGTTCTGGTTGAAGATAGCTTGAGGGTGTGGCGCTTATGTCACGGAAATCAGGCCGATTGCAAGGTTTCCGAGGCTAAAAGATGTGAAAATGCGGCCAGTCCCAAGACGCCTCGGGGGGGAGTAGGCCGGCGAACCTCTAGCTGTGGTCCCTCGGCAACCGCAGCAACGGCCGGGAAGCGCTCGACCGCGGCGAGCCGAAACTCCGCCTGATGCCCGTTCGGTCTGGCCATCGCAAGTGACCAGCGCAAGCGCCCGTATGGCCGCCCACACGTCATCCTCGCGCTCCATGAAGACGCGAGCCGAGAGCAGTTGAGACATTGGCAAAGCGCGTCCTTCAATTGCCATTCAAGCTAAAGTCCTAAGCCGAACAAACTACAGCGACACGCGATCGGCACCCTCACCTTGAAGTCGTGAACGTTGCTAGTTATTCGGCCCGGGCTCGATCAGGCCCAAGCGCAGCGCAAGGTGAACAAATGGTGATGGTGCTTCGCGAACGACACGCGCGCAACGGGCAGCTGTCGTCTTGCCCATACCAAGTGCTGACGAGATTTCGCGCTGGGGTCGCTTCCTCAGGGCCATCTGACATCCTTGCCACCGATTCTCGATCTCTTTGCGCTCTAGCGGTGTGAAGAGAATGGAAAGAGTAGCTTCGACTTCCTCGTGTGATCGTAGACCGAGCAACGTCTCAGCTACGGACATCAGTTTCCTGTTCCCGCGCACTAGGGCATTAGAGCATCGTCGGGAGCATCCGTCAAGTGCTTCGCCGGACATGTCTGGCGGTTGCTACGGTTCGACCGTTTCCTGCGATTCGAGAGAGAATTCCGACCGGTGTGTCAGGTTGCGGGGGGAAGTTGCCATGAATAGTCGCACCACAAGCGATGGTCCGCCTGCCGGCGCTCCCGAAGCACCGCTGGCTCGTTACTGGAACAGCCCGGCAACCGCCAATTGGGTCACTCTTCAAGAGCGTTTGGACTCGCTGTTTGCACCGCTTTCGCGCGCCGCAATCGACCAGTCGCAGCCTTTGCCCGGCGAGCGAGCGATCGACGTCGGCTGCGGTTGCGGTGCGACAGTGCTCGATCTTGCACGCCTCGTCGGCGCCTCGGGAAGAGTCACAGGTGTCGATGTTTCCGAGCATATGCTGGCGAGAGCGGCAGAGCGGGTGATGGCAGAGGGGCTTTCTCAGGTCGAGTTGAAGCTCGCCGATGCCGAGACGTGTGCCTTCGCGCCCGAGAGCGTCGACCTCGTGTTTTCCCGGCTCGGCATCATGTTCTTCAGCAATCCCGTCGCCGCCTTCACCAACCTACGGGTGGCCCTGAAGTCCTCGGGGCGAATGGTGCTCGCCTGCCCGCGGACGGCTGCGGAGAACCGATACATCTCGGCGGCGGTGCAAGCTGCGCAACCATTGCTGCCGCCTGGAGCGATACCGGTCTCCAAGCCGGACGAACCCGGCATGTTCTCCTTCGCAGATCCCGATCGGGTACGACGGATTCTAAAGGCTGCCGGCTTCCACGACGTCGCGCTGCTGCCTCGTGACGAGTTCATGAGGGTCGGAGGGCCCGGCGGTGCCGCGGATGCCGCGGATTTCTCTCTCCAGTTCGGACCAATGACCCGTGTGCGGCACGACTCCGGGCCGGAACTGCAAAAGGCCATCCTGGGCGCTGTTACCGAGGCCTACCGCCAGATCGAGGGACCACAGGGTATCGAGCTGGCCGGAGCCTTCTGGATCATCGTCGCGCGTCCTTGAGGGCGTCTCGTGCTCAGTAGGCCACTTGCTTGCGATACGAGTCCTTCACCGCAATCAGGCCGTCGCGGAACTCGAACACGTCGCAGCCGACGGAGACGACCTTGCTGCCGTCGGGCCGTGTCGCGGTAAATGTCCACTGCGTGACCCCACGATTGCCGGCGATGAAATGCTTCGCGCCGCTCCACTGGGCGTCGGGCATGGCCTTGAAGGCTTCGACCGCGGCGGCATGAACGGCCGCAGCGCCCGACAGGCGGCGGCCATCGGCATCGGGGCCGGCACTCAGGACCATGACGCAATCCGGCGTCATCATCGCCAGGATCGCGTCCGCATCGTGCCGGTTCCAGGCATCGGCAAAGCGATCGAGAAATGCCTCGTCGACCTGGCTGCCCATCGGCTCCCCCAAGCTTGCTGTCGGCAGTATGGCCCGCTGGCGGCGCATTCTCCAGGATCTGCTATGCCTTGCCGATGGAGGCCCTCTCCCGGGCGGGGCACTTGGCGATCATGGTCGATGGCGCCTGAGGCGACGGCCTGTCGTACTCCAGGGTAAGGCGCACCACCTCGCCCATCAATCCAACGCCGGTCCCGAGATCAGCCGTCGCGACGCTGGTGATCCGAGCATCGGACAGCAGTCCGTTGCGGCGCATGACATCGCCCAGCCAAGCGACACTGACCGCCGTCGAGCTCCTCGGCCAATCGTTCATTCGTACCCTGCGTTTCCCCACGCCGTTGATCCCGAGACATCGCACCAGCGCGTCCACCCCGCAACGCCTGAGGAGCCGAGCCCGCCCAGGCTCGCGGAGCCCTTCATGCAGATGCCTTCCAGCCCGGTACCGCCGGCTGGCCACGCTCCCGCCGGCTGGCTATTCGACCCGCGCGCCCGAGGCCTTCACGACAGGCGCCCAGCGGGCGATCTCTTCGGGGAAGAACTTCTCCAGATACGCCCGGCCGAGCGGTGGCACGTCCGTGCCGAGCTCGGCATAGCGCTTCAGCACGTCCGGGCGGGCGAGAATTTCGCGCAAGGCCGCCTCGAGCCGCTCCGCCACCGCCTGCGGCATGCCGGCCGGCCCGGCCAAGCCGTACCACGACGTCGCCGCGTAGCCGGGAATCGTCTCGGCGATGGCCGGTATGTCGGGCATCGATGGCGAGCGCTGCGGCGAGGTCACTGCGATACCGCGCAGCTTGCCGTCGCGAACCAGCGGCAGGGTGCTGGGCGCATTGCCGAAGATCATGCTGACCTGCCCGCCCACCAGGTCGTTGAGCGCTGGCCCGCCGCCCTTGTAGGGCACATGAAGAATGTCCACCCCGGCCATCTGCTTGAACATCTCGCCCGACAGATGGAGCGACGTGCCGGCGCCGGACGAGGCGAAGGTGAGCTTGCCGGGATTGCGCTTCGCCAGCTCGATCAGCTCCACGACGTTCTTCGCCGGCACGGACGGATGCAGCGCCAGCAGGTTGGGCAGCGTGGCGAACAGCGAGACCGGCGCAAAGTCCTTGTAGGGATCGAACTGCAGAATGGCGTAGAGCGTCGGGTGGATGCCGTGCGAGCCGACGGTGATCATGCCGACCGTGTAGCCGTCGCGCGAGGCCCGCGCCAATTCGATCGTGCCGACCGTGCCGCCGGCGCTTCCCTTGTTGTCGACCACGAAGGTCTGGCCGAGCGCCCGGCCGAGCTGGTCGGCCACGATGCGGCCCACCGTGTCGGTGCCGCCGCCCGGCGGGAAGGGCACGATGAAGCGCACTGATTTCGTGGGCCAGGCCTCGGCCCGGGCGTCGAGGGACGCCATCGGGAGGGACGCCATCGCGCCCAGGAAGTGTCGCCTCTGCATGTCGAGCCTCGTTGCGAGCGGGATGCCTCGTGAATACTACGTCCGGCGGCAAATTCGAGTCGCAAAGTACGGCCATTTCGCGCTGTAGCGACGGGGCGACACTGCCGCGGGCGTTACCTAAGATACATCGTCCAGGATGCGGCCTGCCCGCGCCAAGCGCTTTGTCTCGTCGCCCCGCTGTCGCTCCTCGCCCGCGCAGAGCAAGTGATCGAGAGACGGTTGCCGCCCGCCTGCCCGCTCACTAGGTTGCGGCCGCCATGCGTACCCGAGCCAATCCCGTCTACTGCGGCGTCGACACCACCGATCTCGCCCAGGCCACCCGGCTGATCCAGTCGATCGCGGGCGGGCCCAGCCCGGCGGTCGGCGGCATCAAGCTCGGGCTCGAGTTCTTCCTGGCGCACGGCGCGCCGGGGGTGCGCTACGCCTTCCCGACGCCGGTGCGGGCGACCGGCGTGGGCTTCTTCCTCGATCTCAAGCTGCACGACATCCCGAACACCGTGGCCGGCGGCATCCGCGCCGTGGTCGAGCTCGAGCCGACCTACATCACCATTCACGTCCAGGGCGGCCGCGAGATGCTGCGGGCGGCCGTCGCCGAGGCGGCCGAGCAGGCGGCCCGGCTCGGCGTGGCGCGGCCCAGGCTGCTGGGCGTCACCGTGCTCACCTCGCTCGATCGCAGCGACCTCGAGGCCACCGGGGTGCCGGCCGATCCGTCGGACCAGGTGCTGCGGCTCGCCGGCCTGGCGCGCGAATGCGGGCTCGACGGCGTCATCTGCTCGCCGCTCGAGATTGCCGCCTTGCGCCGGGCCTGTGGCGCCGAGTTCGTGCTGATGGTTCCCGGCATCCGGCCGGCGGGCAGCGACGCCAACGACCAGAAGCGGGCGATGACGCCGCGCCAGGCGGTCGATCTCGGCGCCACCCACCTGGTGGTCGGCCGGCCGATCTACAAGGCGGACGATCCGCGCGCCGCCGCCGAGGCGATCGCGCGCGAGGCGGGGGTCAACAACCTGTGAGTGCCGGGGCCAGTCACCTGTGAGCGTCGAGGCGAAGATTTGCGGCCTGACGACGCCGGAGGCGATCGACGCTGCCGCGCGCGGCGGCGCGCGCTGGGTCGGCTTCGTCACCTATCCGCGCTCGCCGCGCCATGTCGGCTCGGTCGAGCTCCTGGCCGCGCTGGGCAAGTGCGTGCCGCCGGGCGTCGGCCGGGTCGGCCTGTTCGTCGATCCCGACGATGCACTGCTCGACGAGCGGCTGGCGAGCGGCGCCATCGACCTGCTGCAGCTCCAGGGCGGCGAGACGCCCGACCGCGTCGCCGGCATCAAGTCGCGCACGGGCAGGCCGGTGATGAAGGTGATCAAGGTCGCCGAGGCAGCCGACATCGTGCGCGGCATCGCCGACTTCGGCAGCGTCGCCGACCGGCTGATGTTCGAGGCGGCCGGCGGCACGCTACCCGGCGGCAATGCCCGCGCCTTCGACTGGACGCTCCTGTCCGGCCGCACCGTGCCCTTGCCGTGGTTCCTCGCCGGCGGGCTGACAGCGGACAACGTGGCCGAGGCGGTGCGCGTGACAGGAGCGCGCGCCGTCGACGTTTCTTCTGGCGTCGAATCGAGTCGCGGTGTGAAATCCCACGCCTTGATCGGCGCCTTCCTCGACCGGGTGAAGGCGCTTTGACGGGGGAGACTTTGCGATGAAGACAGAACGACGGCTGAAGGAGCTCGGCATCGAGCTCACCATGCCGACCGCGCCGCTGGCCAACTACGTCAACGCCGTGCGCACCGGCAACCTCCTGTATCTCGCCGGCAAGGGACCGGGCCTGCCGGGCCATCCGCTGCCGGTCGGCAAGGTCGGCCGCGACTTCACCAGGGAGCAGGGCTACGAGTTCGCGCGGCAGACCGGCTTGAGCCTGATCGCCGTGATGAAGGCGGAGCTGGGCGACCTCGACCGGGTCAAGCGCATCGTCAAGGTGCTGGGCATGGTCAACGCGACGCCCGAGTTCGGCGAGCAGCCCGAGGTGATCAACGGCTGCTCCGACCTGTTCGTCACCGTGTTCGGCGACCGCGGCCGGCATGCCCGCTCGGCGGTCGGCATGGGCTCCCTGCCGCGCGGCATCCCGGTCGAGATCGAGGTGATCGTCGAGGTCAATGCCGGGCCGGCGCGCGGCAGTGCCTCCGCAGCGGCGCGCAAGTCAGCGGTCCGGACCAAGCGGAAATCGGCCAAGGCCAAGCGCAGGTAGGCTGCACTCGACCTTCGCGTGCCGTGAAGCCTGGCAACCAGTCAGGCGGCGGCGCGCTTCGTAGGGCGTCGAGTTGGGGCCTTCCTTGGCGACGGAATGAGCGCGTCTGCCGATGCGCGAAAGCGCGCAGGCAGGCGCTGCATACTGGATCCGGACGATCAATCGATAGTCATTGCCCTTGATATTGAACACGGCCCGACCGGCTTTCAGTATGCTCGCCGTCGGGTGAGATTGCGTGCTGCGCGCGCATGGCAGAAGAGCGTCCAGCCCGAGGCGATGTCGGCCAAGGCCAAGCGCAGGTAGGCCATCTTTTGACCTGCCCGGCCGGAGGCTGCTAAGGCACAGGTTCTCCTCCCATCGGAGGAGAACCTTAGTCTGTCAGGATCTGCGATGGCCACATCCCCCAACAGTTTCCGCACCGGCCCCGACGAGCGAGGGCATTTCGGCATCTTCGGCGGCCGCTACGTCGCCGAGACGCTGATGCCGCTGATCCTCGAGCTGGAGAAGGCCTACAACGCGGCCAAGGCCGACGAGCAGTTCAGGGGCGAGCTGACCTACCTGCTGACGCACTATGCCGGCCGGCCGAGCCCGCTCTACTTCGCCGAGCGCCTGACCCGCCATCTCGGCGGCGCGAAGGTCTACTTCAAGCGCGACGAGCTGAACCACACCGGCAGCCACAAGATCAACAACGTGCTGGGCCAGGTGCTGCTCGCCAAGCGCATGGGCAAGACGCGGGTGATCGCCGAGACCGGCGCCGGCCAGCACGGCGTCGCCACGGCGACGGCGTGCGCGCTGTTCGACATCCCCTGCGTGGTGTTCATGGGTGCCGTCGACGTCGATCGCCAGGCCCCCAACGTCGTGCGCATGAAGATGCTGGGTGCCGAGGTGCGGCCGGTGACGGCCGGCTCGGCGACGCTCAAGGATGCCATGAACGAGGCGCTGCGCGACTGGGTGGCGACCTGCGAGACGACCTTCTACTGCATCGGCACGGTGGCCGGCCCGCATCCCTACCCGACGATGGTGCGCGACTTCCAGTGCGTGATCGGCAATGAGGTGCGCAGCCAGATGATGGAAGCGGAAGGCCGCCTGCCCGACACGCTGGTCGCCTGCATCGGCGGCGGCTCGAACGCGATGGGCCTGTTCCATCCCTTCCTCGACGACACGGGCGTGCGCATCGTCGGCGTCGAGGCGGGTGGCAAGGGCGTCGAGACCGGCGAGCATGCCGCGTCGCTGACCGGCGGGCGGCCCGGCGTGCTGCACGGCAACCGCACCTACCTCCTGCAGGACGCGGAGGGCCAGATCACCGAGGCGCATTCGATCTCGGCCGGCCTCGACTATCCCGGCATCGGCCCCGAGCATTCGTGGCTGAAGGAGCTGGGCCGCGTCGAGTACGTGTCGGCGACCGACGAGGAGGCGCTCGAGGCATTCCAGCTGCTGTGCAGGCTCGAGGGCATCATCCCCGCGCTCGAGCCGGCGCATGCGCTGGCCCACGTCACCAGGCTCGCGCCGACCCTGCCCAGGGACAATCTGCTGGTGATGAACCTGTGCGGCCGCGGCGACAAGGACGTGTTCGCCGTCGCCGAGCGGCTGGGAATGAAGATTTAGCCATGAGCCGCATCACCCAGCGCTTCGCCCGGCTGGCGGCCGACAAGCGCGCCGGTCTGGTCGCCTACATCTCCGCCGGCGATCCCGATCCCGCGACCAGCTACCAGATCCTGAAAGGCCTGCCCGATGCGGGCGCCGACCTGATCGAGCTCGGCATGCCGTTCACCGACCCGATGGCCGACGGCCCGTCGATCCAGCTCGCCGGGCAGCGTGCGCTCAAGGCCGGCATCACGGTCGACGCCACTTTCGACATGGTGCGCCGCTATCGCCGCGAGGCGAGCGACAGGGACACGCCGATCCTGCTGATGGGCTACTACAACCTGGTCTATCAGCGCGGCGCCGAACGGTTCTGCAAGCAGGCGGCCGAAGCCGGCGTCGATGGCTTCATCCTGGTCGACCTGCCGCCGGAAGAAGCCGACGAGCTGAAGCCGCACGCCCTTGCGCACAGGCTGGACACCGTGCTGCTGACCGCGCCGACGACCGACGACAAGCGGCTGCCCGCCGTGCTGAAATACTCGTCGGGCTTCGTCTACTTCGTCTCGGTGCTCGGCATCACCGGAACCAAGTCGGCCAGCGAGGACGCCGTCGCCGCGCACGTCGCGCGCATCCGGCGGCACACCGCCCTGCCGGTGGGTGTCGGCTTCGGCATCAGGACTCCCGAGCAGGCTGCCGCCGTCGCGCGTCATGCCGACGCGGCCGTCGTCGGCTCGGCCATCGTCGACCGGGTCAAGGCAGGGCTCGATGCCGATGGCAAGGCCAGGCCCGATCTCGTGCCGGGCGTGCTCGATTACGTGCGAAGCCTCGCGGAGGGCGTGCGCGGCGTGCGCAAGCCGTAGCGTTTCTCTTCGGCGTCGCTGCATCTCGCGCGCGATGCTGTGACCAATCGTGGCGTAGCCCAACTCCGTCATTGGCAGGTCATCTCGCCGTCCCATATCGAGGCCTTCATCCGGTGGAGGAGCACGCGCATGGACGGCACGACGGACCGCAACGACAGGCTTCACGTATCCTTCATCGCAGCGCTGGATCATCTCGATGCCGGGCAGCGCGAGCCCGATCGCTGGGAAGAGGAATGCCTGTCCTACGCCCTCGGCGCGCTGGCCTGCGGCCTCCCTCTGGTCGCGCATGTCGAGATCGAGGCGTTCTGGCGTCCGGTCGGGCAGCGCTCGCCCGACGCCGTCGCGGCCCTTGCCGACAAGCCGGCGCGCTTCACCAAGGCGATGCTGCGCCACGGCCTCGACTATGTGCGGCAGCGCTATGAACATGTGGCCATCACCGCCGAGGCCGGCCCGCCGCCCGCCGTTCTCGCGGGACGGCTTGCCGTGCAGGCCTCGCTCGGCCGGTGAAGCGACTCCCTGGAATCGACGGGCTCAACGTCCTCCCCAGCAGCGCTGGGGAGGTGTCCGCGTCATCGCGGACGGAGGGGTCATAGGCCCCAGTCTCGCTGCTCATGACCCCTCCGCCCCGTAAGACGGGGCACCTCCCCAGCTTCGCCAAGCGAAGCTGGGGAGGAGACGAGATTCTCAGCCCTTCTGCTTCACGCCCCAGTCGCGCAATGCCTCGGCGCCGCCGTCGCCGCGGTGGCGGGGCGGCGGCCGGATGGTGCCCGGCGTGCGCGAGAAGCGCGGCGCGGGGGCGGGCTGCACCACGTCGTCGTGCGCGACCAGGGTCCCACGTGCGGCGATGTGCGGATGATGCGGCGCCTCGGTCATCGACAGGATCGGGGCGAAGCAGGCGTCGCTGCCTTCCATCAGGGTGCACCATTCGTCGCGCGTCCTGGCGCGAAACCGCTCGGCGAAGATTTTCCGCAGGGCCGGCCAGCTCGCGGGGGCATGGCGGTCTGGCAGGACGTCCTGGTCGAGGCCGAGCGCCTTCGTGAGCTGGTCGTAGAACTTGCCTTCGATGGCGCCGACGGCGACGAAGCCGCCATCCCTGCATTCGTAGGTGTCGTACCACGGCGCCCCGGAATCGACGACGTTGGCGCCGCGCTGCTCGCGCCACTGCCCGGCGCCCATCATGGCGTAGAACATCGTCATCAGCGAGGCCGCGCCGTCGACCATGGCGGCATCCACGACCTGTCCCTTGCCCGAGCGCTGACGCTCGCAGAGCGCGGCCAGGACGCCCACCGCCAAGTAGAGCGCGCCGCCGCCGAAATCGCCGACGAGATTGAGCGGCGGCACGGGGCGCTGGCCGCCGGGACCGATCGCGTGCAGGGCGCCGCACAGCGCGATGTAGTTGATGTCGTGCCCCGCTGCCTGTCCGAGCGGGCCGCTCTGTCCCCAGCCTGTCATGCGCCCGTAGACGAGCCCGGGATTGCGCTGGCCGGCGACGTCGGGGCCGAGACCGAGCCGTTCCATGACGCCCGGCCGGAAGCCTTCGAGGAGCACATCGGCGCGCTCGGCGAGGTCGAGCATCAGGCGGAGCGAGGCCGGCAGCTTCAGGTCGAGCGCGAGCGAGCGCTTGCCGCGTCCCAGCAGCTCGTACTTCGCCGGCAGCGGCAGACCCAGGTCGACATCGCCGGGGCGATCGATGCGCAGCACGTCGGCGCCGAGGTCGGCCAGCAGCATGCCGCAGAACGGCACCGGCCCGATGGCCGGCATCTCGATGACCCGCAGGCCCTGTAGTGGTCCGCTCACGACGATCTCCCTTCCCGATCCAACGCGCACCCTCTCATGCCCTTCACGGTCTGGCCTGGGAAGGGAGCACGAAAGCCGCCTCGCGGACGAGCAGGTTCACAAACTCTGCCAGCGCAGGGAAGGGCCGAGCCGACTCCGGTCGGGATGACGACGTTGTTTGTCCATGTGCGAATGCTCTGCAGGGCATCCGGCCCCGCGGCAGGACGAAACACTCGGAGTGGCGTGGCTTTGCCGCGCGCGCCCGACGTCCTACTGTCGGCGCATGATCTCTCGCTGGACCGTTGTCCCGGGCGTGGCGGCCTCCGCCGCCGCCGGGTGCAGTTCCCCGTGGCGCCCTGACACGGCGCGCGCGGGATGTTGCCGGCCTTCGCGAAGCCGGCCTGGACGCGAGCGCACCGACCGCGCCCGCATCGAGGCGGGAAGATCATGACATCGCTGCGCGAGGCGTGGGCGGCGCTAACGCCAGGATTGAGGATGCTGGTACCGCTGAAGTTCTCCTCCGACCAATGGGCCGTCATCGAGCGCCTGCACGCGCGTTTCAACGATCGCGACGCGCATGCTCGTCTGCCCATGCCGATTGCCCGATTCAGCGAGAACATCAGCAAATCGATCCATGAGAGTGCCAAGCTGATCGACGATGTCGAGACGGTCTATGTCGACGGCCATTGGCCCGTCGCGACGCCCGACAGCGGCCCCTCGGGGACGATGGCGAGATACGCGCGTCTCTATAACGACGATGTCGATGCGATGATGGGCGTGCTCGTTCCGTCGGCGCGCTACCGCAAGGGGCACTATGCGTACGGCAGGTTCACCGTTGCCCAGCCGCATGGCCTGCATACCGACCATAGCGCGGAAGACCCGCAGGGAACGGGAGAACCGATCTGCATCGCCCGGATCGAGACGCTGGGGACGCACTACGTCGCGGGCGACTACAGGGCACATGACCCGAGGACGCGGAGCATGCTCGAGGCCTTGCGATATTGGGTTGCCGTCCCCGAGGGGGAACCGGAAAGCATCTTCGCCGATCTGCTCGCTCGCGGGACGCTCGAGACGATTCCGGTGAACCACGTCATGCTGATGGTCGCCGGAAACAGATCGGACGACGCCCAGATCACGCAGCACATCGCCGCAAGACCGCCCGCCGGCGGCCTGCATTCGGCATTCTTTCAGCGGCAGTACAAGCTCACGTGAAGACAGGGGAAGCGCCATGGTCAGCCGGAATTCCTTCAAGTTCGTCATGTTGCCGCCGCAGACCGACACGACCCGCGGCTGGGCGCGGCGCCTGGCCGAAGCCCTGCCGGAGGTTCGCGTGGTCGTTGCCGAGGATGCGGACACTGCCGCGCGCGAGATCGTCGACGCGGAAGCCGCCTTCGGCTGGCTCGGCAAGGAGCTCCTGTCGAAGGCCAGGAACCTGCGCTGGCTCCAGGCGCCACAGGCGGCGCCGGCGGCCGGCTACTATTATCCCGAGCTGGTCGCCCACCCGGTGTGCGTGACCAACTTCCGCGAGATCTTCAACGATCATATCGGCGCTCACATCCTGGCCTTCGTGCTGGCATTCGCCCGCGGGCTGCACGTGTTCATCCCGCAACAGCTGCGCCGCGAATGGAAGAAGAGCCCGCTGGAGGCCGGCGATGTCGTGCACCTGCCCGAGGCGACGGCCCTGGTCGTCGGCGTGGGCGGCATCGGTGCCGAGGCCGCGCGCCTGCTCGCGGCCTTCGGCGTGACCGTGCTGGCGACCGATGCGCGCCGCACGGCGGCGCCCGCCGGGGTCGCCGAGCTGCATCCGCCGGATGCGCTGGACGACCTGCTGCCCCGCGCCGACTTCGTCATCCTGACGGTGCCCCATACGCCGGCGACCGAAGGCTTCTTCGCGCGCGCCCGCTTCCAGCGCATGAAGCGGACGGCATTCTTCGTCAACATCGGCCGCGGCATGACGACCAGGCTGGACGACCTGGTCGCGGCACTGCAGGCCGGCGAGATTGCCGGCGCGGCGCTCGACGTCTACGAGCAGGAACCGCTTCCGCGCGAGCACCCGCTCTGGACCATGCCGAACGTGCTGCTCACGCCGCACATGGCGGGACACGGGCCCTACCTCGACGAGCGTCGCTTCGAGATCATGTCCGACAACTGCCGCGCCTTCGGCGCCGGGCAGCCTCTACGCAACCAGGTCGACAAGGCGACCTGGTTCTGACGGCAGGGCATTCGCTGCGTGCCGCTCCGACGGGCGAGCCGTCGACAGGGCCGGGGAAAGGTGGGACTGTCGACGCAACGTAGCCGGCAGCAGCCTGCCGTCGCCAAGGGAGAAGCAGTTGAAACCCAGGATCATGCGCGCCTCGACCCGCCCGACATCCAAGGCGGAGGCGGCAAACTTCGTCGGTCCGGTGATGTCCGATCCGGTATGGGCGCCCGAGGGGCCCTCGCGGCTGCGCGCGTCGCGCGTGACCTTCATGCCGGGGGGCCGCACCAACTGGCATCAGCATGCTGTCGGCCAGATCCTCCATGTGCTGTCCGGCGTCGGGCGCTACCAGCTCGAAGGGCAACCGGTGCAGGAAATCCGGCCAGGCGACACGGTGGTGATCCCGCCCAACGCACGGCATTGGCACGGTTCGGCGCCGGACACGATGATGTGCCATCTCGCCATGTCGGAGACCGACGAGAAAGGTCAGGCGACGACGTGGCACGAGCCGGTGAGCGACGCCGACTACGCCGCGGTGCCGGCCAGGGACTGACCGGCCCGCGCCGCGGCCGCTCACCGCGAGCAATCCGTGAGGCACCCGTAAAGGTCCCCCCGGCTGAGCTCGGGATGACAGCTTCATTGTCATCCCGAGCTCAGCGAGGGATCTTTCTTCCCCCTGGCTTGGCGCCTATGGGGCGCCGACCGGGAGGTGCTCATCGACGCCGGCGGACGATCCGCCGGACAGGTCCGCGAATCTCCGGCTCGGCCGGAGGCCGGGCCCCTACAGCCAGTTGACCGGGCCGAGGAAGTCGCGCTTGCCGACCGGCACGCCGCGATGGCGCAGAATGTCGTAGGCCGTCGTCACGAAGAAGAAGAAGTTCGGCAGCGCGAACTGCTGCAGGTAGTCGTTGCCCTTCAGCTTCCGCTCGTTGCCGCCGGCGGTCCAGGCGATGACCTTGTCCTCCGCGCCGTCAACCTGGGCGCGCGTCAGCGACTTCACGAAGCCCAGGGCGGTTTCGACGCGGCTCTTCGCGGCGGCGAAGCTGGTGTCGTCCACGGCGGGCAGCGCAGGAGGCGTGACGCCGGCGAGGCGGCCGCCGGTGTTCATCGCGAAATCCGCCGACTGGCGAATCTGCCGGGCGAGGCAGAACATGTCGGGATAGAGCCGATCCTGCAGCAGGGCGGATTCCTCGATCTTGTTGGCGGCGCAATGCGCGGCCGCCTTGTCGATGATGCCGGCCAGCGCGCCGAGTTGCTGGATGCAGGGAGTTACTGCCGCGTCGTACAGGGAATAGGCCATTGGATCGCTCCGTCGTCAGGGATCTTCCGGGCAGACCATAGGCGCTGCCTGGCCCTCGTGCCAACAGCAGGCCGCCTGCAGGAGTCACGCGCTCCGTCACCCGAGCAAAGTCAACTGCTGCGGAAGGATCCCTCGACTACGCCTCCGTTGGCTACGCTCGGGGCAGGCGCGGCGCTCGGCTTCGGTCGGGATGACGGCTTCCCCGCTCGAATGCACGGGCCCCGAGGGCGGCTTGCGCCGGTTTGCCCCGTCTCGATCGCTTTGGCATCATCGCCGGGCCTCCTCCACGGAATCGCCATGCCCGCGTATCGCAGCTTCCTCTTCGCTCCCGGCAATCATGCGCGGAAGGTCGCGAAAGTGTTCGGCTGCGGCGCCGACAATGCGATCCTCGATCTCGAGGATGCGGTCGCCAGGGCCGAGAAGGTCGCGACCCGCGCTCTGGTCGTGGAGGCGTTGACGCAGCCGCGCCAGGGCGGCGCCTACGTTCGGGTCAACGCCTTCGATACCGAGTTCTGCTATGGCGATGCGGTGGCAGTGGTCGGTCCCGGCCTCGACGGGATCATCCTGCCGATGGTCGAGAGTCGCGAGCAGATCGTCGCTTTCGACTGGCTGGTCGGCTCGCTCGAGCGCGAGCGCGGCCTGCCGTCCGGCGGCATCGATATCATCCCGATCATCGAGACGGCGAAGGGCATCGCCAACGTGCGGTCGATTGCTGCCGCCGGCACGCGGGTCAGGCGCATGGCCTTCGGCGCGGGCGACTACACGCTCGACGTGAACATGGAGTGGTCGCTCGGCGAGAGCGAGCTGGAGCACGCCCGGGCCGAGATGGTCGTGGCGTCCCGTGCCGCCGGCCTCGAAGGGCCGATCGACACGGTATGGGTGCACATCAACGACCTCGACGGCCTTGCAGGCTCGGCAAAGCGGGCAAGGCAGCTCGGCTTCCAGGGCAAGATGTGCATCTACCCGCCGCAGGTCGAGCTGGTGAACCGCGCCTTCACGCCGACCGAGAAGGAGATCGCCTTCGCGCGGCGCGTCGTGGCGGCGTTCGACGAGGCGGAGCGCGCGGGTTCCTCGTCGATCCAGCTCGACGGCTTCTTCATCGACTACCCGATCGTCTACAAGGCCCGGCGCACCCTCGACGCAGCCCGTGCTGCCGACGCGGTGGCGTAGGTTGGCCGCGTCGCTCGCGATCGCTCAGATCACGCCCTCGCTCTCCAGCGTCTGCAGATCCGCCGGCGTCATTCCCAGCAGCCTGCCGTAGACCTCGGCGTTGTGCTGGCCGAGGCCGGGACCGAGCGTGTCGACGCCGCCCGGCGTCCCGGTGAGGCGCGGCACCACGTTCGGCACGGCGAGCTCGCCGGCGCGCGGGTCGTTCACGCGCGCGATGTTGCCGCGCGCCGCATAGTGCGGGTCGCGGAACAGCTCGTCGACCGACGCCACGATGCCGCACGGCACTTCCGCCTCGTCGCACAGGCGCACGGCCTCCTGTTGCGTCTGCTGCCTGGCCCAGGCGGCGACGAGACCGTCGACCGCCTGGCGCTGCTTCTCGCGCCGGGCGATGGTGCCGTAGATGCCGTCGCCGGCCACCTCGGGACAGCCCATGAGCTTCGCCATGCGGGCGAAGATCTTGTCGTTGGTGCAGGCGATGGCGATCCAGCGCCCATCGCCGGTCTGGTAGTGGCTGTGCGGGCAGACGTTGGGGGCCGCGGCGCCCATGCGCTGGCGGATGAACCCGACCTTGTCGTAGGCCGGCGCCATCTCGTCGAGGATGCGGAAGATCGGCTCGTAGAGCCCGATGTCGATCTGCTGGCCGCGGCCGGTGGCGTCGCGCCCGCGCAGCGCCATCATCACGCCGAGCGCGCCGTAGAGGCCGGCCATGTAATCCGCGAGCGTCGCCGAGCCCGGGGTCACCGGCGGCCCGTCCGGATCGCCGGCCAGGAAGGAGATGCCGCCGAAGGCGTTGCCGATCCGCCCGAAGCCGGGCTTGTGGCTGTAGGGCCCGGTCTGGCCGTAGCCCGAGACGCGCAGCATCACGAGGCGCGGGTTGACGGCGCTCAGCACGTCCCATCCGAGACCCCAGCCTTCCAGCGTGCCCGGCTGGAAGTTCTCGGTCAGCGCGTCGGCGGTCGCGACCAGCTGCTTCAGGATGGCCGCGCCCTTGGGCGACTTGAGATTGAGGGTCACCGACTTCTTGTTGCGCGCTTCCGAGAGCCAGACCAGCGTGTCGCCGCACTCGCTGACGGTGCCCAGCCTGCGGCACGGGTCGCCGACGCCGGGTTGCTCGACCTTGATCACCTCCGCGCCGAACTCCGCCATGATGGTCGCGCAGTAGGGCGCTGCGATGTAGGTGGCGATGTCGATGACACGCAGCCCGGCGAGTGGGCGGCTGCTGGGCGAATTGTCGGGCACGATGCGGTTCCTCGCTTGGTGGGATTTGTCGCATTGTCGCATTCGGCAATGTTCACCGTCATCCCGACCGGAGGCGAGCGAAGCGAGACGCAGTGGAGGGACCTTTCTTGTCGCGCAGAAAGAAAGGTCCCTCGGCTGCGCCACCCTGCGGGTGGCTCCGCTCGGGATGACGGAGAAAATGGCATCCACGACAGCCCAGATCCAACGTCAGGCCGAAGCTCGGCCGGCCCAGGGGCATCTCACAGTGCCCGCGCCACCTTCGCCGTGACCTCGGCGGCGAACAGGCTCATCGTGTCGACCACCTGCGAATGCGGCATGCCGACCCAGTGCACCGACAGGATCATGCGGTTGACACCGAGGCGTCGATTGTAGCCGACGATCTGCTCGGTGACCCCGTCGGGCGATCCCAGCAGGAAACGATCGCGGGTGAGCTCGTCGAAGGCGAGCGAGAGGTCGTCGTCGCCCTCGGGCATCGCCTTCTGCTGTCCCCATTGCCGATAGACCTGAATCGGCGAGCCTGCTGTCGGGCTCTTGCGACGAGCCGACCTGCCGTCCAAACTCAGCCGTGCCGGTCGTCCGAGTAGCTTCCGGCCAAGAGGAACCTGCGATGGCACCGCCGGATGGCTCACCTTCCGAGTTGAAGGCCCCGACGTTCGACGAGATGGCCGAAGGCATTCGGCGCGGCGTTTCCGAGGCCGTGCGGGAGGCGCATGCGCTCGGCCTCCCGGTTTTCGAATCGGACGACCGGGCAGTTTACGCCATCTACCCAGGCGGCAGGCGAGTCGTCGTGGAGCATTTGCCGGGCGGCCGGCGAGGGCGGTCGGTAGCGGAGCCCGACCATACCTGAGCTCGTCGTGCTCGCAGGCGCCAACGGCGTCGGCAAGACGACGTTCGCCCATGCCAATCTTCGGCCGTTCGTGGATCAGCGAGCGTTCCTCAATGCCCAGACGATTTCGCCGCGCGAGATCGCGCGCCAGGACGACAGCGGAACCCGCATCGTCGACCCCGCCGGCTGGTCGCTGCTGCAGGAGCGGATTGCGGCTGCCAGCGCAACATGAACCTTACGGCTAGACGGGACGCTCGCCGGGAGCGCGCGGCTGGCGCACCCCGCCAGCGGCTCTACTCCTCGTCGTCGAACAGCAGGTCGGCGACGTAGGGATTGGTCTTGCGTTCCCAGCCGAAGGTCGAGGTCTGGCCGTGGCCGGGCACGAAGGTGATGTCGTCGCCGAACGGCCACAGGCGCTGGCGGATCGAGCCGAGCAGCTGCTCGTGGTTGCCGCGCGGGAAGTCGGTACGGCCGATCGAGCCACGGAACAGCACGTCGCCGACGAACGCGACCTTGGACGGGCGGTGCACGAACACGACATGGCCCGGCGTGTGGCCGGGGCAGTGCACCACGTCCAGGACGAGGTTGCCCAGGTTCACCGTCTCGCCGTTGTCGAGCCAGCGGTCGGGCACGAACGGCTTGTAGGCCGGGAAATTGTACTTGGCGCCCGACTCGGGCAGGCCCTCGATCAGGTAGAGGTCGTCGCGGTGCGGGCCCTCGATCCCGACGCCGTAATGGTCGGCCATGGTGCCGGCGGCCGAGGCGTGGTCGACATGGCCGTGGGTCAGCAGCACCTTGGCGACCTGGATGCCCTGCTGGTCGATCGCTGCCTGCAGATGGTCGAAATCGCCGCCCGGGTCGACGGCGGCGCCCTGCATTGTCTCGTCGCACCAGATGATGGAGCAGTTCTGCTGGAACGGGGTGACGGGGGCGATCATGACCTTGAGCATGACACCGATCTAATGCCTCCCGCGCCCGCGCGGAAGGGCGTATGGTGCGGCCCTCCATGCGTCGGTAGCAATGAACCTGCGACATCTGCTCTGCCTTCTCGGTCTCATCGGCCTCTCCCTGGCCCCGGCACGTGCCCAGGTCGCGACGGTGGCCTCGCCCTCCGGCCCGGTGCAGGCCGGCCCCTACGTGGTGGTCGATGCCGTGTCCGGCGAGACCCTGCTGGAGCGCAATGCCGGCGCCTTCTGGTATCCCGCCTCCCTCACCAAGATGATGACGATGTACATCGTCTTCGAGGAGCTGAAGGCTGGCCGCCTGACCCTGGCGACGCCGGTGCCGTTCTCCGAGCACGCGCGCGCCCAGCCGCCCTCCAAGCTCGGCGTCGGCCCCGGCCAGGCGATCACCGTCGAGCAGGCGCTGCAGTCGCTGGTCGCACGGTCGGCCAACGACACGGCGACCGCTCTGGGCGAGCGGATATCGGGCTCGACCCCGGCCTTCGCGCAGCGCATGACCGAGACGGCGGCACGGCTCGGCATGAACGGCACGCAGTTCCGCAATGCCAGCGGCTGGCCCGACCCGAACCAGATCACCACGGCGCGCGACATGGCGGTGCTCGCCATGGTCCTGGTCAAGCAGTTCCCAGAGTACTACGGCTATTTCCACACCCAGGAGTTCATGTTCGGCAAGGCCCGGATCGGGCCGGGCATGAAGTTCCTCGACCTCTATGCGCCTTACGCCGACGGCCTGAAGACCGGCTTCATCTGCGCCTCGGGCTTCAACATCGTCGGCAGCGCGGTGCGCGACGGCCGGCGCCTGATCGCGGTGGCATTCGGCTTTCGCCGCGCCGACCTGCGCGACGAGTTCACGGTCCGCCTGCTCGACGAGGCCTATGCACTGAAGACCGGCGGCAACCGGCCGAAGATCTGGCAGGTGCGCAATGGTACCGGCGGACCGGCCGTCGTGCTGCCGCAGGGCGAGTGCGGCACCATCCGCTACGACATGCCGGGCGACGCGGTCTGGCTCGGCACCTATCCCGACTGGAAGAGCGCGCGCACTGTCTACGATGTCGGGCAGTCCGACCTCGCGCGTCTGGGCATCACGCGGCCCGGCAAGGAGTACATCCTGCCGGTGACCGCCAACAAGGTGACCAGGCAGGCCGCCATCATCGCCGATCTCGAGCCGGCCGCCGCGGAGCGGCTGTGCGCCGACTACGGCAAGCGCAAGCTGTTCTGCCAGGTCAAGAAGCCCCAGGAATTCGTGGCCCCGTTCAGCGGCTTCTGGCGCTGAAGGCCACCTTGGCCGGCCCCGGCATTCGTGGCATACCGCGCCGATGAACCGGCGGCGCCCATGAACTGGCTGACCAACTTCGTCCGGCCCAAGCTGCGGGCCCTGGTCGCGCGCAAGGAGGCGCCGGAGAACCTCTGGCTGAAGTGCCCCAAGTGCGAGCAGATGCTGTTCGTGCGCGACTGGGAGGCCAACCAGGAAGTCTGCACCCATTGCGGCCATCACATGCGCATACGGCCGATGAAGCGGCTGCCGCACCTGTTCGACGACGGCAAGTTCGAGGTGCATCCGCTGCCGCGCGTCATCGCCGATCCGCTGAAGTTCCGCCATACCAAGCGCTACGACGCCCAGCTCAAGGAGGCGCAGGCCAAGGCCGAGGGCACGACCGATGCGCTGGTCGTGGCGAGCGGCACCATGGGCGGGCGTGCCGCCGTGGTGGCGCTGCTCGATTTCGGCTTCATGGGCGGCTCGATGGGCACCGCGGTGGGCGAGGGCCTGGTGATGGCGGCCGAGCTCGCGGTCGCGCGCAAGGCGCCGCTGATCGTGTTCTCGGCCTCGGGCGGCGCCCGCATGCAGGAAGGTATCCTGTCGCTGATGCAGCTCACGCGCACCACCATCGCCGTGCGCAAGGTCAAGCAGGCCGGCCTGCCCTACATCGTCGTGCTGACCGATCCGACCACCGGCGGCGTGTCGGCCTCTTTCGCCATGCTGGGCGACATTCATCTCGCCGAGCCCGACGCCATCATCGGCTTCGCCGGCCAGCGCGTCATCCAGGACACCATCCGCCAGGAGTTGCCGGAAGGCTTCCAGCGCTCGGAATACCTGCTCGAGCACGGCATGGTCGACGCCGTGGTGCACCGCCACAAGATGCGCGAGACCCTGATCCGGCTGATCGCGCTGCTGATGGAGTCGAGCGCGCCGCCGCCGGCCCCTGCCGCCGCGCCGGTCCCGGCGGCCGCGGCGCGATGAGGATGGCTCTCTTTTCCTCCCCAGCTCTGCTGGGGAGGTGCCCCGTCATACGGGGCGGAGGGGTCATGGGCGTCATAGCCGGGAGCGCGCCACTCCAGTGGCGCTCTTCGTCTTTGTTGCGGGAAAGGCATGAGCGCCGCTGGAGCGGCGCGCGCGCGGCTCATGACCCTTCCGTCCGCGAAGACGCGGACACCTCCCCAGCTTCGCTTGGGAGGCAAGCGAGATGACCCTGATCGACCCGCTCGTCGAGCGCGTCATGCGGCTGCACCCGCGCTCGATCGATCTCGGGCTCGGGCGCATCGAGACGCTGCTCGACAGGCTGGGCAACCCGCAGCGCCGCCTGCCGCCGGCGGTCCATGTCGCCGGCACCAACGGCAAGGGCTCGCTGGTCGCCTACCTGCGCGCCATGGCCGAGGCGGCCGGCTATCGCGTGCACGCCTACACCTCGCCGCACCTGGTTCGTTTCAACGAGCGCATCCGCGTCGCCGGCGAGATCATCGACGACGATGCGCTCGACGGGTTGATCACCGAGTGCGAGCAGGCCAACGGCGAGACGCCGATCACCTTCTTCGAGATCACCACGGCGGCCGCCTACCTCGCCTTCGCGCGCGTGCCGGCCGATCTGGCGGTGATCGAGGTCGGTCTTGGCGGCCGCCACGACGCCACCAACGTGATCGATCCCGTGCTCTCGGCGATCACGCCGATCGGCTACGACCATACCGGCTTCCTGGGCGACAAGCTCGACGGCATCGCGCGCGAGAAGGCCGGCATCCTGAAGCATGCCGTACCGGCGGTGATCGGCCGCCAGCGCGACGTCAGTGCCGGCGTGATCGCCGAGGAGGCGGCCCGCCTCGCCGTGCCGCTTTTCCGGCTCGGCCGCGAATGGCAGATGACGCCGACGGCGTCGGGCTTCCGCTACGAGAGCGACCTTGCCGGGCTCGACCTGCCGGCCCCGGCGCTGGTCGGCATGCATCAGCTCGACAACGCCGCGTCCGCCGTCGCCTGCATCGAGCGGCTGCGCGCGGCGCGGCTTCGCATCGACGATGCGGCGATCGTGAAGGGCCTCGCCTCGGTCGAGTGGCCGGCGCGCCTGCAGCGGCTGACGCGCGGGCCCCTGGTCGATGCCCTGCTGCCGGGCTGCGAGCTGTGGCTCGATGGCGGCCACAACGAGGATTGCGGCATCGCGCTCGCCCGCCAGGCCGCGGAATGGGCGAAGGAGCCGGCGCCGCTGCCGCTCCATCTGGTGTTCGGCATGCTGACGACCAAGGATGCCGCGGGCTTCCTGCGTCCGCTGGCGCGCCACGCGACGAGCGCGCGCGCCGTGCCGATCGAGGGCCATTCCGCCTACACGCCGCAGGAAGCCTCGGCGCACGCCAACGATGTCGGCCTGGATTGCATCCCCGCCACCGGCATCGCCTCGGCGCTCGAGGACCTGCTCGCCAGCCAGCCCGCGCCCATGCGCATCCTGATTTGCGGCTCGCTCTACGTCGCCGGCACGGTCCTCGCCCGCAACGGCTAGGCTTCCTGCGCGGGCGGCGCTCACTTCATCTCGAGCCTTGCGTCGGCGGCTGCGAGAGACGCTGCGTCTCCGGATTTCAGCCAGCCGAGGGCGATGTCGTCGTCGCGCAGATAGGCCAGCCAGTAGGCCGTCGAGATCGCCTTGGTCAGGGCGTAGCCGCGCGCCTCGACAGTTGCGAAATCGATCGACTCGCGACCGCCGATTCCCATGTCGCGCAAGCCGCGCGTGCCGTTGAAGTACATGTGGTCGGCGTGGTCGATCACGAGGAAGTACTTGTTACCGGTCGCGGGCATGGAAGCAAAAGGGACCAACCGCTGCTCGACCGTCGCGCCGAGGCCCGGAAACGGCCGGCCATCGAGCGTGCCCGTGATCAGCAGGGCAGGCCGGCCAAAGGCCGAGAACTGATGCTCGGGATCGGCGCCGAGGGCTTGCGGGCTGAAGGCCAGGAAGGCGGTGAAGCGCTTCTCGGGCAAGCCGGCTGCCAGGCGATCGGCGATTCCCGGGGCGGGCCGCTGGCCGCCGAGAAACAGCGTCGTGATGGCGCCGAAGGAATGCCCGCTCATGCCGAGGCGATCGAGATTCAAGCGGACAACGAGAGGATCGCCGGCCGATTGCCTTCGGTCGAGGTCGGCGACGACGAACTTGATGTCGGCGATCCGCGCCAGGAACTGCTGGAGACTGGCGCCGCCGCGCAGGCCGCTGAAGCGCTCGCCGGGCGGCTTGTCCTTCCACAAGGCTTCGTCGCTGCCGGGATGCTGCACATGGATCACCGCGAAGCCGCGGCTCGCCCAGTGCTCGCCCCATTCCCGTCCGCCGTCGCGCGAGCCGCCCAGCCCGTGCGAGAACACGATCACCGGCACGCGCCCAGACCCCTCAGGAGCGCGGCTTTCGGGCAGGCGGATGCGCAGCGGGATGTCGCGATCCCGTGCGGCGTCCGTCCAGGTCTCGTCGACCTGCCGGACGGTGAACCGCCCCGGCGACGCGTAATCGGGATCGGCGCCCGCCGCGCCCTTTGCCAGCAGGACGACGCACAGCAGCGCCACAACGGCGGCGGCCAGCGACCTCATGTCGGAGACTCCGCAAACGAAAGGTCCCTCGCCGTGCCCGGAATGACGATGGGACCGTCATCCCGGGCGCAGCGGGGGACCTTTGATCTCAGCAACGTCAGCCGGCTAGGGCACGCGTGCCGGGCCGATCAGCTGACGACGGTATTGATCCAGCTCACCAGCTTCTGCTTCGGCTCGGCACCGATCTTGGTGGCGGCGACCTGGCCGTTCTTGAACAGCAGCAAGGTCGGGATCGAGCGCACGCCGTAGCGCGTCGGCGCCATCGGGTTCTCGTCGATGTTGAGCTTCACCACCTTGAGCTTGCCGTCCATCTCCTTGGCGATGTCCTCGAGCGACGGGCCGATCATGCGGCACGGGCCGCACCACTCGGCCCAGAAGTCGACCAGGACGGGGGTGTCCGACTTCAGGACTTCCTGCTCGAACGAGGCATCGGTTGCTTTGACGGTCATCCGGGTTTCTCCCAAAAACGAATCAGGCCGGTCGATCGACCGGCGCCGCCCTTGCGCAAGAAGCTAGGAACGGGCCCCGGGCAAGTCAAGATGCGGTCGCGTAAGGCATTGATCGCGCGAGCGTTTCGCCGTCGATTTCCATCAGCAAGGGTGCCGCCGTCCAGAGCAGGAAAGCCCTTACGGTGCGCCCGGGATAGATGCCTTCGAGCAATGTCCGGTAAAGCGCGAGCTGGCGGCGGTAGGCGAGCGGCACGTCGCGCACATGGTCGGGCGGCGGCCGGTTGGTCTTGTAGTCGACGATCAGGACGTCGCGTGCCGTCACCGCCAGGCGATCGACCTGGCCGCTGACGGTGAAGGCACCGCGCGCCGTTCGTACCGTGCCGATCAGCGGCACCTCGGCGCGCGAGCCTTCGGCGAACAGCACGGCATGGTCCGGCGCGGCGATCACGGCGAGGGCCTCGTCGGCCCATTGGGCGACATCGTCGGCCGCGAGCCCGTGCGCTGGCTGGGCGAGGAAGCGCCGGGCGGCGGCGGCCCGCTCGGCGGGCAGTAGCGCCGGCAGGTGGCGCAGCAACTCATGCAGCACCAGCCCGCGCGCGAAGCGGCGCGAATCGCCGGGCGCCAGGGGGCTGTAGGCGCGCGGCGGCGCGGCTGCTTCGTCGGGCAAGGGCTGCGAGGGCGCCAGAGGAGTCGGCGGATCGGGCTCGGCCGGCGCGTCCTCGCCAAGCCACGAGGGCAGTGGCGCAGCCGTCTCGAGGGGAAGCTCGGCCTGCTCGGCGACCGTGATCGTGCCCGGGTTGGTGAGCTCGAAACCGTCGCCCGCCCACCCTGCCGCACCGAGCAGCGGCGCGAAGTCGAAGCTGCGCGTCACCGCCCGCCGGCGCGCCGGCGCACGGCCGGCATCGGCAGCGCTGCTGGCGCGCAGGCCGGCGGTGATGCGCTCGTACCAGCAGCCGCGGTCCGGTTCCTTGGCGTTGATCCAGCCGCCGACATAGAGCCGGTCCTCGGCCCGCGTCATCGCGACGTAGAGCAGGCGGTTCTGCTCGCGCCGGTCGCGCTCGACGGCCGCCTGCCTCCATGCGTTCGCTGCATCGTTGGCGTCGCCGGCGCGCGGCAGCCACAGCCGGATATCTCCGCTCTCGGAGGCTAGCAGACGGTCGAGGTTGCGCGGGGTGCGCGTCGTGTCGGGCAGGTAGACGATCGGCGCCTGCAGGCCTTTGGAAGCGTGCACCGTCAGGATGCGGACCTCGCGCCGGCGATTCTGGTCGAGGTCGCGCTTGATGTCGCCGCCGCCCGCCTCGAACCAGCGCACGAAGCCCTGCAGCGAGGTGCCTTCGACCTGCTGGTACTGCAGCGCCCGCGCCAGCAGCTCGTCGATCGGATCGGCAGCCTCGCGGCCCAGCCGTTCGAGCAGCCGCACACGGCCGCCGGCGGGACCGAGCGCGTCGGCGAAGAAATCGAACGGCGTCGTCAGGTCGGCACGGGCCAGCCAGCTCGCGAGACGGGCATGAGCGGCTTCGAAGCCCGGCTCGCTGGCGCGTGCCCGGAGCGCCTGCCACAGCGAGCCGCGCCTCTGCCAGGCCAGGGTGAACAGCCGGTCCTCGTCGAGGCCGACCAGGGGCGATTTCAGCAGGCAGGCGAGGTTGAGGTCGTCCTGCGGCAGCAGCACGAAGCGCGCCATCGCCATCAGATCCTGGATGGCGAGCTCCTCGGCGAGGTCGAGCCTGTCGACGCCCGCGACCTCGATGCGCTCGCGCTTCAGCGCCCGCACCAGGGCATGCACGAAGGCGTTGCGCCGGCGCACCAGCACCATGAAATGGCCGGCGTGCAGCAGCTCGCCCCTGCGGGCCCGCCGCTCGCTGCCGATCAGCCCCTTGGCGTGGCGCGCGATCAGCTGGGCGAGCCGCTCGTGCGGCTCGGCCATCTCGATCTCGGCAGCGTCGAGATTGCTGGTGTCGGTCTCGCTCGCGAGCGCGCGGACGAGCGGCCAGACCTCGACGCGGCCCGGCTCGCCGGTGCGGCTGGCCAGATGCGCGACCTCGACATCGGCGGAGGCGACGCCGTTCGCCGCCGCGGCCTCGCCGAACACCCAGTCGACGGCATCGAGCACCGCCGATGTCGAGCGGAAAGACACGTTCAGGCCGACCGGCACGAAACGCTGTGCGGCGAGCTGGGTTCGCTCGGCGAACCACTCGCGCATCTCCTCGAGCTTGCGCGGATCGGCGCGCTGGAAGCCGAAGATCGACTGCTTGGCATCGCCGACGGCGAAGATGGTGCGCGGTCGCTCGACTGCGCTCTCTCCGGCAAAGAACTCCTCGGTCAGGCGGCGGATCACCTCCCACTGGTCGGGATTGGTGTCCTGCGCCTCGTCGACCAGCACGTGGTCGATGCCGCCGTCGAGCTTGTAGAGCACCCAGGCCGCGCTCGCCGCTGTCTCGAGCAGCCGGCGCGTATGGACGATCAGGTCGTCGTAGTCGAGCACGGCGCGCCGCCGCTTGGCGTCGGCATAACGCCCGGCGATGTCGAGACCGAGCCGCAGCAGCGCCACCGTGCCGTCGACCAGCGCCGCGCCGGCGATGCGCTGGCGTGCCGCCGCCACGCGCTCGGCTTCGGCGTGAAGCACGTCGACGATGTCCGGCATCTTCGCGATCACGCCCTTGGTGGCGAGCCGCGCCACGATCTCGCCTTTGTCGGTGAAGAACGTCGCGGCGTACTCCGACCACAGCGCCGGGCGATTGGCGTTCGCCTCGAGCCATTGCCGGATGATCTGGCCGCGTTCGGCGTCCGACTTGCCGCCCTTGCACAGCGCCCGGGCGGCGGCGGTCAGGCGAGGCTTGTCGAATGCGTCGTCGCGGCAGGCGGCCTCGGTCAGCGCATCGCTGCTGTCGTCGAGCGCCGACCCCATGGCGCGGGCGAGCCGCAGGCGCAGGCGCTGCAGGCCGGCGGCATCGCCGATGCGGGCGAGCAGCCAGGCGCGTTCCGACAGCAGGCTCGACAGCAGCTCGCTGTACTCGGCGACCGACACCTTGTTGGCCACGACGGCGAGGGCGGCTGCGAGGTCGGCCGGCGCGTCGGCAACCGCCAGCGCCTCCATCTGCTGGTCGCGGGCCTGCTGCAGCAGCGCCCGGGCCTCGGCCTCGTCGAGCACCTCGAAGCCCGGCGCCACGCCGGCCTCCAGGGGAAAGCGCTTCAGCAGCGCCTGGCAGAAGGCGTGGATGGTGAGGATGTTGATGCCGCCCGGCGCGTCGAGCACGCGGGCGAACAGGCGGCGGGCCACCACGCGCTCGTCGGGCTCGGGACGGCGGTCGATCAGCTGGGCGATCTCGTCGTCGAGTGCCGCGTCGCTGGCGAGCGCCCAGCGCCCGAGCTGGCTCGCCAGCCGGTTGCGCATCTCCGCCGCTGCGGCCTTCGTGAAGGTGAGGCAGAGGATGCGCTGGGGCGGCACGCGATCGAGCAGCAGGCGGGTCACGCGATCGGTCAGCACCTTTGTCTTGCCGGTGCCGGCATTGGCCTCGACCCACGCCGAATGCCCCGGCGTCGTCGCCTGCCGCTGCGCCTCGGTGGCGAGAGCGAGGGCCTCGGTCATGGGTGCGCCTCCTCCCCACCGAAGCTGCTACGGAACGGACACATCTCGCATCCCTCCGCCGTAGGACGGGGTGTCGAGCTTACAGGCATGCTGTCCTCCCTGCGCGCAGCGCGGGGAGGTGCCCCCGCAGGGGGCGGAGGGGTCGAGAGCAACACACGCTTTGCCAGAACGCTCATCATGGTGACGATACTGATCGGCGACTGGTCCCGAGACCCTTGGCTCATGACCCCTCCGCCCCCTCCGGGGGCACCTCCCCGCGCTGCGCGCAGGGAGGACAGCATGATGCGGATCCGTCCCCTCACTCCTCGTCTCCGCCGGCGGTCGACCATTCGGCGATGCGCTCGAGGTGCTCGTAGTCGTTGAAGAATGGCATGTAGGCCGACCACGGCACGGCGCGATAGGGTGTGTCGGGCGAGGCGAAGCGCGTGGCCATGCGCTCGACCAGCTCGAGCATGCGCGGGACCAGCGCGTCGCTGTCCTTGATGGGGTTCGCCGAGCCGCCGTCGCCCAGCCCATTGGCCTGCCAGTAGGCGAGATGCGTGCTGCCCGCCTTGCCTGCCAGCCGGACGAAGCCGCCGCGCTCGGCCATCGCTGCCTCGAGCAGGAGCTGCGGCGCGAACAGCGCCTCCATCTCCTTCTTCTGCGGCACGCGGCCAGTCTTGTAGTCGATGATCTCCCACACCCCGGGGCCGATCTCGTCGATGCGGTCGGCGCGCGCCTCGATGCGCAGGGGCCCGAGCTGCAGCGCGCCGTCGCTCTCGCTGTCCAGGATGCGCGTGCCGGCGCCGCGCCGGGCGTTCTCGGTGGCGACGAACCAGCGCGCCAGGCGCTTGAAGCGCGGCCACCAGAAGGCACGCTCGGCGGGCGCCGCCAGCACCCTGGCAAGGCGCTGCTCGCCCATGGCCTCGAAGCGCGCCAGCGCGTCGGGCGGCAGTACGCCCGACGGATGGGCCTTGGCGAAATCGTCGAAGGCGTCGTGCAGGGCGGTGCCGCGCTCGGCGGCACCGAGCTCGGCCTCCAGCGGGTCGAGCAGGCGCAGGCCGAGGATGCGCCGCGCATAGAGCCCGTAGGGATCGCGCCGCCATTGCTCGATGGCCGACACCGGCAGCACGGTCGGCCGCGCCTCGACCGGCGGCCGCGGCTCTGGCCTGAGCCACGGCGTGTAAGCGGCCGGTGCATCGATCGCCTCGGCCCACGCGAGCAGGCTGCGGCGGCCGCGCTGGATGTACTCGGGCGGCGGGATCGGCGCGCCGGGCTCGTGGCCGAACAGCGCATCGAGCCGGGCGAGCCAGCGCGACGGCACCGTAGGGGCGCCGCCCTCGCGCTCGGCGCGGGTCAGCAGCACGCGCTCGGCGCCGAGCGCTTCGGTGAAGTCGTGCGCCGACAGGCCGACGCGGCGCTCCGGCTGCGGCAGGCCGAGGGCGGCGCGCATCGGCCGGTTGATCCACGGGCCGGTGTCGACCGACGGCGGCCAGGTGCCCTCGTTGAGCCCGCCCAGCACCACGAGGTCGGCTCGCTGCAGGCGGGCTTCGAGCGGCCCCCAGATGGCGAGCCGCGGATGGCGGCCATGGCTCGGCCGCACGATCTCCGGCTCCAGCATCGCGGCGAGGAGCGCCGGCCATTCGCGGCCGGCAATCGGGTCGCGCCCCTGCCAGGCACCGCGCAGGCGGGCCAGCGCATCGGCCAGCGCCTCGCCGGCCTCGCCCGACCAAAGGGATTGCGCCGACGCGACCTGCTCGGCCGCGGCGATCGTCGCGTCGAGCAGGCGGTCGGGCGGGGCGCCTTCGTCCATCGCCTGCGCGAGCGCGGCGGTCGCCGCGTCGAGCCGGTCGAGCAGCGCGCCGATCCGGTCGCGCTCGGCCGGGTCGCCGAACTTTGCCCCGGCAAGCCGGGCGCGGATCTCGGCGAGGCCGGGCGCCGGCTTCAGGCCGCGCAGGCACCTCGCATCGAGGCGCCGGGTCGTGGCGAGCAGCGCGCCGCGCGGGCTGCCCAGGGTGGTGAACGGATGCTTGAGCAGCGCCAGCAGCGCCACCGGCGCGAAGCCTTGGTCGACCGCGTCGACGAGAAGCTGCAGCAGCGCGGCGGGCGGCGTGTGACCGAGCGGCTGGCCCGCCGAATCGTCGATGTCGATCTTCCAGCGCCGCAGCTCGGCGGCGACGCGGCGCGCCAGCGCGCGGTCGGGCGTCACCAGCGCTGCGGTACGCCCGGGCGCCTCCAGCACCTCGCGCAGCGCCAGCGCGATCACCACCGCCTCGTGGTGCGGCGTCGCGCAATCGGCGCGCGTCACGTGCTCGAGCGACGAGGCGGGCGGACGCACCCACGCCTCGCTGGTCTCGGCGGGCCGCATCAGCTCGCTCGCCAGCCTCCCCCGGGGCTGCTGTCCGGCGGGCGGCGCCGTGCCGCCCGGCCAGTCGGCAACCGCGCTGCGCTCGACGTCCAGCGCCTGCAACAGCTCGCGCAGGCCGAACTGCGGATGCGAGGGATCGAGCGCGCGCCAGCTCGCCTCGTCGACCTCGCGATCGAGCCCGGGCAGCACGACTGCGCCTTTCGGCAGGCCGGCGATCACGGCGAGCAGCTCGCGCGTCGCCGGCTGCGAGCCGGTCGAGCCGGCGGCGATCACGGGCGTCGCCGGCGGATGGGCGCGCCAGCGTTGGGCCTGGGCGCGGATGGAGCGCGTGCGGCGGTCGATGGCGTCGATCTGGCCGCGCTCGGCGAGGATTCTCGGCCAATGCTCGCCGACGATGGCGAGGAAGCGCAGCGTGCGCTGCCAGTGGCTGGCGAAGGTGCTGTCGACTAGGCCGGCCAGCCGATCGAACGGCACGCCCTCGATGGCCAGCTCGTCGATCAGCCTGGCCAGCTCGCGAGCGAGCTTCAGCGCCTGCGCCGCCGATTGCGCCACCCGCTGGCCGTCCTCGTCGGCGAAGGCGGTAACCAGCCGGGCCAGCAGCGCCTCGCGCTCGGCGGGGGCGATGGCGGGCGGCAGGGCGAGAGCGCCGGCATCGTCGCTCGCCATCGGCTCCCACGCGCCGTCGTCGACGTCGCCCAGCGGCGCCAGTCGCGGCAGCAGCAATGGCCTGCCTCCGGAGGCGCGCAGGAACGCCTCGCGCAGCGCCCGCACCGAGCGCCGCGTCGGCAGCAGGATCAGCGCATCGGCCAGCGCCAGCGGCTCGTCGCCATAGGCGGCGAGGATGCCGCTCGCCAGGACGTCGGCGAAGCGGCGATCGAGCCCGATGGTGAAGACGCGCGTCATGGGAGACGCAAGCTCATAGACCCTTTTGCATCTCCTCCCCAGCTCCGCTGGGGAGGAAAGATTCCAACACGCGTTCCGCCTCGGCGAGCTGCTTCGGCGTGCCGACATGGAACCACTCGCAGTCGTGCAGCGTGCCGAACAGCCGCCGCGCCGCCTCGGCGCGATGCCACAGCGTCAGCAGCGAGAACGGGGCGTCGGGCGCATCCTCGAACAGGCGCGCGTCGCAGACCGAGATGCTTGCGAACACGTAGGGCGTCAGCGGGGCGATGCCGCGATGGCGGATGTGGCCCCACGGTTCGAGGAAATAATCGCCGCGCTCGCCCGGATCGCGGCCGATCACCTTGTGGATCGGATGGAGCAGCAGCAGCGCATCCATGCGCTCGGGCTGCCACCGCAGCGCCAGGCGCGGCAGCAGCTTGTCCTGCCCGTCGCGCCACAGCACGTCGCCGTTCAGGATGTAGAACGGGCCGGGGCCGAGCAGCGGCAGGGCGTTCTTCACGCTGCCGCCGGTGTCGAGCAGCCGCTCCTCGTGGATGATCTCGGCACGGCCCTGCACCCGATCGGCGATCTGCTGGCCGAGATGATGGACGTTGACCACGATCCGGGTGACGCCCGCCTCGACCAGCTTGTCGAGCGACCGCTCGAGCATCGACTTGCCGGCGACCGGGATCAGCGGCTTGGGGATCGTGTCGGTGAGCGGCCGCATGCGCTCCCCGCGGCCGGCTGCCAGGACCATCGCTGTCGTGATCATGCTGCTCCCACGCGCCGCGAGCCGGGCGGCACCACGCGATCGACCCACGCCCTGACCGGCTGCAATGCCTCGTGCGCCAGCGCCTGCTCGAGCTGACGCCAGACGCGCGGCAGGAACGGCAGGTAGTCGCGCTTGCCGTCGCGCTGCATCAGGCGGACGAACAGGCCGATGATGCGGGCGTGGCGCTGCGCCGCCATCAGCGCGAAGGCGGCGCGGAAGCCCGCGCGATCGGCGAGGCCGGTCTCGCCGAGATAGCGGTCGAGACAGGCGGCGTGCACGGCGGGCGACACGTCGTGCCGCGCGTCCTCGATCAGCGAGGCGAGATCGTAGGCGGCATGGCCCTGATGGGCGTCCTGGAAATCGAGCAGACCGCAGGCCTCTGCGCCGGGCCGGGTCGGCAGCCACATCAGGTTGGCGCGGTGATAGTCGCGCAGCAGAAGCGTGTCGCCGGCCGGCGGCAGGCCGGCGAGCGCGGCGCGCCACGCCGCGCGATAGCGCTCGGCCTCGTCGGCCGATAGCGGCTCGCCCGTGGCGGCGGGCACGTACCATTCGGGCAGCAGCATCGTCGCCTCGATCAGGGCCTCGCCGGCATAGACCGGCAGGCCGGGCAGCAAGGCACGCGCGCCGGCCCGATGCAAGGCGACGAGCACGTCGGTCGCGCGATCATAGAGCTCGGCTTCGTCGCCGCCGGCCGCCAGCACGCGGGTGAAGGTGTCGTCGCCGAAATCCTCGATCAGCAGGAAGCCTGCGCCGGCATCCTCGGCGTAGATCTCCGGCGCGCTGAGCCCGAGTCCGCGCAGGTGCCGGTCGATGCGCACGAACGGCGTTACGTCCTCGCCGGGCGGCATGTCCATGACGATCGCCGACTGGCGCGGCCGGCTCAACCGGTAGTAGCGGCGGAACGAGGCGTCGCCCGCCAGCCGCCGCTCGCCCGCATCGCCCCAGCCGGCGCGCCGGGCGAACGCGGCGCGCGCGCGGTCTCGATCCTGGTCGCGATCGGAGACCCGCTCTCCAGCGGCCAGGCTCTTGTCAGAGGCCGGCAAAGCGCGCGTCTCCGTCAATGTCGGCGCGCCGCCCCGCGCCCTCGATCGCCAGGCTGACGGCGAGCCGCTCGGCCGGCATCAGCGGACCCAGGCGCTCGGCCCATTCGACCAGCGCCACGCCGTCGGCGCGCGCCTCTTCCCAGCCGAGCTCGAGCACCTGATCGGGCGACTCCAGGCGGTAGAGATCGAAGTGCCAGTAGGCGCCGCGCGGCGTGTCGTAGACCTCGACCAGGGTGAAGGTCGGGCTGGGCACGATCAGGGCCGGATCGCCCGATGCGGCGCGCAGCACGGCGCGCGCGAGCGTCGTCTTGCCGGCGCCCAGCCCGCCCTGCAGCGCGACCATGTCGCCGGGCCGCAGGCGCCCGGCCAGCGCCGCGCCGAGCCGCTCGGTCGCGGCTTCGTCGGGCAGGGCGAGGGAGTAGGTACGGAGAGGGCACATCTCGGATTCAAGCTCCTCTCCCCCGTTGGGGGAGAGGTTGGGTGAGGGGGTTGCAGGTGATGCTACAGCCTTCGACGCCCCCTCACCTAGTCTAGCCTCTCCCCCCAAATGGGGGAGAGGAACATGATTGAAGCCACTCCCCCAGCGATGGCGGTCGATTGCTCGCCCGCGCTCAGTACCGGTAGAGATCGCCCTTGAACGGGCCGGCCTCGGGCACGCCGATGTACTTCGCCTGGTCGGGGCGCAGCTTGGTGAGCCTGGCGCCGACCTTCGCGAGATGCAGCGCCGCCACCTTCTCGTCGAGCGTCTTGGGCAGGGTGTAGACCTTCTTCTCGTACTTGCCCGGGTTGGCGAAGATCTCGATCTGCGCCAGCGTCTGGTTGGAGAACGAGGCCGACATCACGAAGCTCGGATGGCCGGTGGCGTTGCCGAGATTCACCAGGCGGCCCTCCGACAGCACGATGATGCGCTTGCCGTCGGGGAACTCGATCTCGTCGACCTGCGGCTTGACGTGGTGCCACTTGAAGTTCCTGAGGCTCGCGATCTGGATCTCGCTGTCGAAGTGGCCGATGTTGCAGACCACGGCGCGATGCTTCATCGCCTTCATGTGGTCGAGCGTGATCACGTCGACATTGCCGGTGGCGGTGACGAAGATGTCGGCCTTCGGCGCGGCATCCTCCATCGTCACCACCTCGTAGCCCTCCATCGCAGCCTGCAGGGCGCAGATCGGATCGACCTCGGAGACCATGACCCGGCAGCCGGCCTGGCGCAGCGACGCGGCCGAGCCCTTGCCGACGTCGCCGAAGCCCGCGACCATGGCGACCTTGCCGGCCATCATCACGTCGGTGCCGCGGCGGATGCCGTCGACCAGCGATTCGCGGCAGCCGTAGAGGTTGTCGAACTTCGACTTGGTGACCGAGTCGTTGACATTGATGGCGGGCCACAAAAGCCGGCCTTCCTTCTCCATCTGGTAGAGCCGGTGCACTCCCGTGGTCGTCTCCTCTGTGACGCCGCGGATCGCGGCGCCGAGCTTGGCGTACCAGCCGGGCTTCTCCTTGTTGGTCCTGGCGATCGCCTTGTAGAGGACCTCTTCCTCCTCGTTGGTCGGCTTGGCGATCAGCGACGGATCCTTCTCGGCGCGGATGCCAAGATGGACCAGCAGGGTGGCGTCGCCGCCGTCGTCGAGGATCATGTTGGGCGCGCCGCCGTCGCTCCATTCGAAGATCTTGTGGGTGTAGTCCCAGTATTCCTCGAGGCTCTCGCCCTTGATCGCGAACACCGGCGTGCCCGATGCCGCGATCGCGGCGGCGGCATGGTCCTGCGTCGAGTAGATGTTGCACGACGCCCAGCGCACGTCGGCGCCGAGCGCCTTCAGGGTCTCGATCAGCACCGCCGTCTGGATGGTCATGTGCAGCGAGCCCGCCACCCGCGCGCCCTTGAGCGGCTTCTTCGGGCCGAACTCCGTGCGGATCGCCATCAGGCCGGGCATCTCGGTCTCGGCCATGTCGATTTCCTTGCGGCCCCAATCGGCGAGCCCGATATCCTTGACGACGTAATCCTGGGCCATGTGGCGCTCCTGGCAGTGCGGGAAGAGGGTAGGCGGGCCGTGTCATAACAGCGGCCCTGCGGCCTCTCAACGCGATCGGCAGCGAGATACGCACATATAAGCAACTATTTATGGCGATATGCGGCGGGCTTTATGCTGCCTTGCTGCGCAATGTTGCTCCGTTCCCTCGGAAAGCTTCGCTTCCGCCCTATTCCTCGTCGCGGCCCAGATGGATTCGCACGCGACCAGGCTCCACGATCCACAATGCTCCTACGACGGATCTCTCTTCGAGAACTGCGAGGAAATCTCGCAAACGCCCGATAATGCCTTGCAGCGTCGCTCTCGATCCGACGTCGAGAATGACGATTCCGGCGCTTTCCTTCGGTGGAAATCTGAGCACGTGCCTGAAGTCGCGATCGAGAGTGATGAGGGCTCGCCCTTCGTCACGGCACACCGCGAACAATTCCTCGTCGGCGGCTCCACCGAGACGTTGGTCGAGTACAGTCATCACGTCGTGGCCGAACGTCTCGAGAAGCTCTGCGCCACGGCGTCCGAGATTCTCGTCGAGCTTGAATTTCACGCGGCACGATCGCTCGGGATTGGCACGATGCGTTCACGCGCCGCTTCTGCACCATATGCAATGGCGGCGAGCACATCCTCGTGGGTAAGCTGGGGGTACTCTGACAGAAGGTCGCTTTCTGTCATCCCGCCAGCGAGGAAGTCGAGGACGAGCGATACCCAAATCCGCGTGCCCCTTATGCAGGGTTTTCCGCCGCAGACTCTGGGGTCGATGGCGATGCGATCCAAAAGCACGTTCATGGGCATAGTCTTATACCAAATCTATCACCGTACCCAAGGTATGTCCTGCCCTCGCACTTCGTGCCTCCTAGTGAGCCAAGGCTGCAGGCGGGAGCTCAACAAGGCCACAAAGACCTTTCGGGCATCAGCGATCCGAACCCACCGGCAGCAGGCGCCGCCGTGCCAGCTCGTCCCTGATCTGCTCGGCCACCACGCGGTTGCCTGCGGCCGAATGGTGGTCGGTGCGGTAGAGGGCATCGACGCCGCGCTGCGTGATCGCGGCCTGCAGCGGCTCGGCGAGGTCGAAGGCGATCAGGCCGGCTGCGGTGGCGCAACCCAGCACCTTGGCAACGGTGCGGCGATCGCGGTCCTTGCCGGCGGCGTCGGCCATCGCGTAGCCGCGGCTGTACTGCGATAGAAGCATCACCGGCACGCCGAGGCCGGCGAGCCTGGCCATCAGCAGGCAGGCGATCTCCTCGCCGCTGCCGGGCGGCGCACCCTGGACCTCGTCGAAGTACCAGCCGCGCTGCATGCCGAGCCGCTGCGTCAGCTCCTCGGCCAGCGCCGACCAGCCGAACAGTCGCCCCAGCGTCGGCAGGGAGGCGCGCAGCTGTCCCGGCACCGGAACATTGCGCAGCTCGAGCCGGCCGTTGGTCACGGTGAAATAGGGCTTCTGCCGGCTCCAGGCCTCGGCCAGCTCGCTGCGCCGGACATCGTCGGGGGTGAAGCCGATGACGACGAGGCGCGGCTGGACAACGGGCACCATCCGCTCGGTGTAGAGGACGGCCTGGTCGAAGGCGTAGCCGCTGACGCCGCCATTCACCACCTTGCGGCCGACGATCGACTGCAGCTGCGCCGGCCAGGCTTCGTCGTCGGCCACTTCCTCGCCCTGGGTGAAGGACGACCCGGTGGCGAGGACCGCCGGCCGGCCGGTGAAGGCGCCATCGGGCGTGCGCCGAAAGCCCTGCGCGTCGGTGCTGAGCGAGGACACCTGGCAGCTCGGCGGCAGCGTCCAGCCGAGGGTGGCATCGTAGGCGTAGGCACAGGCGCCGCCGCCCTGGTCGCTGATGCCCATGCGCACCGCAGGGAAGTTGGGCCAATGGATCAGGGCCTGCGGCCCGCCACGCAGCAGGCGGATGCCGATCTCGAGCATTCCCAGCGTGAGCAGCACCGAGCCGATGACCAGCAGCGTGCTCGCAAGACGCGCGTTCACGCGCGGCGACGGCCGCCCGGTGCCCTGCTCCGACCGTGTGGCAGGCGCCGGTTCCGTGGGCGCCCTTGCGAGACTGTTTCCACCGGCCTCACCCTCGACGCTCATCCTCACACCTCCAGCGGGGCGGATTAGCACCTGAAAATATCGGAAGGGAAGAGCACGCCCGAAAGCCACGCCTGACCTGTCGGATCGGGCGTCTCGCCCGCAGGTCTCCGAGCGGATCGGTCGCCCGCGGCCCGCAAGACGTCAATCCTCGCCGAACTTGCCCTCGACCAGGGCCGACAGGGCGGCCATCACCTCGACGGCCTGGCGGCCCGAGCAGGCGACGGCTATGGCGCTGCCCAATCCCGCGGCCAGCATCATCAGGCCCATGATCGACAGGCCGGAGACTTCCTGACCCTTGAAGGTGACGCGGACCTGGCAGTCGAACTGGCCGACGGTACGAACGAACTTGGCGGCGGCGCGGGCATGCAGGCCGCGCTTGTTGGTGATCTGCAGGGTGCGCCGGACCGTGCCGATCTCGGCGTCTGCGGCGGCGTGCGACGAGCCGTCGTTCACGAAGCTTCCTTGGCGAGGATGCGCGAGGCGACGGTGATGTACTTGCGGCCGGCCTCCTGCGCCATGCGCACGGCCTCGGCGATCGGCCGGCTGCGTACCGAGGCGAGCTTGACCAGCATCGGCAGGTTGACGCCGGCCAGCACCTCGATGCGGGCGCGCTCCATGATGGAGATGGCGAGGTTCGACGGCGTGCCGCCGAACATGTCGGTGAGCACGATCACGCCGTCGCCGCTCTCGCAGGCCTGGACGTTCTCCAGGATCTCGGTGCGCCGCTTCTCCATGTCGTCGTCAGGACCGATGCACACCGCCGCGATCCTCTGCTGCGGTCCGACGACATGCTCCAGGGCCGCTATGAACTCGCGGGCGAGGTTGCCGTGAGTAACCAGTACGATACCGATCATGTCTTGCTCTTACCCTGCGCCGCCCGCCTCCCCGGCCGCATCGGCGTCCCGGTGGGAGAGAGTGACCGAGCGGCCCGCGCCGCGCAACCAGTCTGCCAGCTCCTCGGCGACCGTCACCGACCGGTGCCGGCCTCCCGTGCAGCCGATGGCGATGGTCAAATAGCTCTTGCCTTCCGTGTCGAATCGCGGCAGCAGCGGCCCGATCAGGCCCTTCACGCCGTCGATGAAGGGGCGGTAGCCGGGATCGTCGGCGACGAAGGCGGCGACCGACGGGTTGCGGCCGGTCAATGCCTTCAGGTCGGGCACGTAGTGCGGATTCCTGAGGAAGCGAACGTCGAGCACGAGATCGGCTTCGCGCGGCAGGCCGCGCCGGTAGGAGAACGACATCACGGCGAGCCGCGTGCCGACCGCGCCGAGCGCGAAGTGCCCGGCGAGCAGCTGCTTGAAGGCGTGCGGCGAAAGCGCCGACGTGTCGATCACCAGATCCGCCGCATCGCGCACCCCGCGGAGCTGCTTGCGCTCCTCGCTGATGGCGTCGATCAGCGGCCGGTCGGGCGCCAGCGGATGCGGGCGTCGCGATTCGGTGTAGCGGCGCTGAAGGATCTCGGTGTCGCAGTCGAGGAAGAGCAGGTGCACCGTGACGTCGGCGCGCTGGTGCAGCTCCTCGACCCGTCGCACCAGCGCGTGCGGATCGAACCCGAAGGTGCGCGTGTCGATGCCGAAGGCGAGAGGGACGGCGCGCGCACCGGGATTGCCCGCCGTCGAGCTCATGACGTCGCCCAGCAGCATCAGCGGCACGTTGTCGACCGCGACATACCCCATGTCGCCGAGCGCGTGCAGGGCGGTGATCCGTCCTGCCCCGGACAGGCCGGTCACCACGACGAACGGGCGCGGCGCGCTGCGAGGCTGGGCAAGGGGAACGACGGAAGGAGCGGTCATGCTGTTTTCTCGTCGCCGGCTTCGCTGCCGGCGAGTGGACACATCTCAAGTCATGCTCCTCTCCCCCGTTGGGGGAGAGGCTGGGCGAGGGGGGCAGGTGTTGCCGCAACCTTCGATTCCCCCTCACCTAACCTCTCCCCCTAGCGGAGGAGAGGAACATGAGAAATGTCCACTCCCTGGCTGCTATGCTGGGGAGGAGGAAAATAACTCATACCCTCATGGCGACTGCAAGGCGCAACTTTGCGCAAGCCGAGGCTTCGAACGGGGCGAGCTTGAGGAGCGGCAGGTCGATGCCGAGCAGGGCTTCGTGGGTGGGCTCGGGCAGGCGCTCGATCGTGGCTGCGGGCACGAGATCGACCAGCAGGAACACGGGCGCCTTGGTCAAGCGCTGGCCACGGGGAAGGCGGCGGATGCCCAGCCCGCGCACCTCGATCAGGCCGGCGATCGCTGCCGGGGCGCTCGCCATGACGGCGTCGCCGGCGCGGCCGAGCATCGTGCGGTCGTCGGCCACCAGACGGGCGCCCGCCTCGATCAGGCGCAGCGCCAGGTCGGATTTGCCGGCGCCCGAGGGTCCGCGCAGCAGCACGGCGCGCCATATCCGGCCGAGGCGCAGGGCAACGCAGGTGGCATGCACGGATGCTGGCGCCGACTTTGGCACCGCCCCCGGGATCGTCGCGCGGACCGGCCGGGTCACGCGTGCGAATCGGCCGCCGGCACCTGGATGGTGAAGCGAGCGCCCAGGATGCGGCCGGGCCCGGCGCCGTCGGCCGGCGCACGGCGGTTGGAGGCCGCGATCGACCCGCCGTAGGTCTCCATGATCTGGCGGCAGATCGACAGGCCGAGTCCGGAATGCTGGCCGAAATGCTCGGTCGGCCGTTCCGAGTAGAAGCGCTCGAAGATCGATTCGAGGTTGTCCTCGGGAATGCCCGGCCCCTCGTCGTCGATGGTGACGATGAACGGCCCGTTGCGCGGCGCGCGCGCAAGCTCGACCACGATGCGCGAGCCGGCGGGGCTGAAGGACAGCGCATTGTCGATGACGTTGCGAAACACCTGGCCGTAGCGGCCGTCGTGCCCGTGCGCCAGGAACGGCGGGTTGGCGGCGAGGCGGAACTCGAGCTCGACGCCCGCCTTCTGCAGCGCCGTGGCGGCGTAGTGGCGCGCCATGTCGGCCAGCAGCAGGTTGAGGTCGAGCGACTTCACGTCGCCGCGCATCAGCTCGGCGTCGAGCCGCGAGGCGTCGGAGATGTCGGAGATCAGCCGGTTCAGCCGGTTGATGTCGTCCATCACGATGGCCATCAGCTTGTCGCGCTGCTCGGGCGTGAGCGTCGGGCGCGACGCCATCTCGATCGCCGAGCGCAGCGAGGTAAGCGGGTTCTTGAGCTCGTGCGCCACGTCGGCGGCGAAGCTCTCGATGGTGTTGAGGCGTTGCCACAGCGCCTCCGTCATCGAGCGCAGCGCGTCGTTGAGATCGCCGATCTCGTCGCCGCGCTTGCCGAGGTCGGGAATCTCCGGCCGGCTCTCGCGCGCCAGCCGCACCTCGTCGGCGGCGCGCGCCAGCCGCACGATCGGCTGGGTGATGGTGCCGGCGAGATAGAGCGACAGCAGCACGGTGATGCCGAGCGCGGCGGCGGCGATCACCATCATGTCGTAGCGCACCTCGCGCAGCGAGGCGGCGATGGCGCGGTTGTCGCGCATCAGCAGCAGGGCGCCCAGCACCTGCTTGTAGCGCTGCACCGGCACGGCGGCGCTCAGGATCAGCCGGCCGTCGCCGGACACGCGCACCGCCGAGGCGTTGAATCCCCTGAGCGCGCTCTGGCCCTCGGGGAAATCGCGCACGGTCGGCAGGGCGCGCTCGACATACTCGGGGAAGCGGTCCGCGCGCGACAGCTGGCGGGCGACCCAGTCGCTCAATCGTTCGCCGATGTCGTCCTGCGCGGCGGACGGCGACTGGGGCGGCGGCAGAGGCACGATATGGATGCGGCCGGCCTCGCTCAGCAGCGCGGAGTCGCCCAGCAGCTCGCCGGTCTCGCTGAACAGCCGGGCGCGCACGCCGGTCGGATGGACCATGCGGGCGAGCAGCTGGCGCGCCGCCTCGGCATCGAGGCGGTTGACGGTGGTCTCGCCGCCCGCCACGGCGATCTCGGCGATGCCGGCGGCCACCATCTCGCCTTGAACGGCAAGCGAGGCGAGCTCGGCGTCGATCAGCTCCTCCTCGTAGTCGCTGAGGTAGACCGCGCCAAGGGTGAGCAGCGCCACCGGCACGATGTTGAGCAGCAGGATGCGGCGGGTGAGCGGCGAATATCGGCGCGTCGCGCTGCGCCGCCGACGCAGCAGCGACGGCGTCTCGGTCGGGCGTGCCGCCGTCGCCTCGCGGCGGCTGAACATGGCGGCGAGGCGCGCGAGGAAGCCCTGCAGGCCGGACCAGCGCCGGCCGGGCTCAGGCGTCGCGATATCGGTATCCGATGCCATAGAGCGTTTCGATCTGCTCGAACTCGCCGTCGACCTCGCGGAACTTGCGGCGCACCCGCTTGATATGGCTGTCGATGGTGCGGTCGTCGACGTAAATCGTCTCGCCGTAGGCCGCGTCCATCAGCTGGTCGCGGTTCTTTACGTGCCCCGGCCGCTCGGCGAGCGACTTCAGCAGCAGGAACTCGGTGACCGTCAGGTGCACCTCCTTGCCCTTCCAGGTGCACTGGTGGCGGCTCGGGTCGAGCACCAGCTCGCCGCGCACGATGCGCTCGACCTGGCCCTCGCCCTTGGCCGTCCCCGTGTCGGCCCGGCGCAGCACGGCGCGGATGCGTTCCAGCAGCAGGCGCTGGGAGAACGGCTTGCGGATGAAATCGTCGGCGCCCATGCGCAGGCCGAGCACCTCGTCGATCTCCTCGTCCTTGGAGGTGAGGAAGATCACCGGGAACTGCTGGGTCTTGCGGATGCGGTTCAGCAGCTCCATGCCGTCCATGCGCGGCATCTTGATGTCGAAGATGGCGAGATCGGGCGGCGCCTGGTTGAGGCCTTCCAGCGCCGACGCCCCGTCATTGTAGGTCTTCACCTGGAAGCCCTCGGTCTCCAGGAGCATCGACACGGAGGTCAGGATGTTGCGGTCGTCGTCGACGAGGGCGATGTTCTTGCGCACGGCTTTGCTTCTCCTGACGGGGCGGACGGTGGCATAATCGTAACACAGACGAAGACGTTACAGGTCGGGGCGTTGCCGCCGCTGCCCCAATCTGCCATCCCTGTGGACGAAATACGGCGTTTTTGACCAGAAATCATGACGAATAACATGGCACGTGCCGCGCGCGACCTGGTGCGCGGGCTGGATCGGGCTGCATTGGCGAGCCTCCTGCCGGCGAACGGGAGCGACGACGGGGCAGCCTGGCCCTACGCCTCGCTGGTCCTGGTGGCGGTCGATCACGACCTCTCGCCCATCCTCCTGTTGAGCGACCTGGCCGAGCACAGCAAGGCGATCCTCGGCGACACGCGCGTGTCGCTGCTGTTCGACGGCACGCACGGGCTCGACCAGCCGCTCACCGGGCCGCGCGTCACCCTCGTTGGCCGGGCCGGCCGGACGAACGACGAGGGGCTGCGCCGCCGCTTCCTGGCGCGCCATCCGGACGCCGCGATGTATGCCGGCTTCAAGGATTTTGCCTTCTATCGCGTAGCCGTCGAGCGCGCTCACCTGGTCGCGGGCTTCGGCAAGATCCACTGGCTCTCCATCGCCGAGCTGCGGGGCGAGGCCGCGGCCGACGGCCTCGCCGCGGCCGAGCCGGGCATCGTCGCGCACATGAACGAGGACCATCCCGACGCCGTGCAGCTTTATGCCGGGAGGCTGCTCGGCCGGGCCGGCGACGACTGGCGGATGACCGGCATCGACGCCGAGGGCATCGACCTGCGGTCCGGCGGCGAGATCGCCCGCCTGGCGTTCGACGCACCGCTCGCGGCCGCGGCGCAGGCGCGCGGGGTCCTGGTCGACCTCGTCAAGCGGGCGCGCGCGATGTCTTCGGTTCCTCCCCCGTAATCACCCGTAATCGGGGGAGGTGCTCCCGCAGAGGGCGTTAGGGGGAAAGTCGCAGTCGAGATTTTTCGATTCCGACGTCGGAGTCGGACGCATGGTTGCACGCGGCCTTCCCCCTCCGCCCCGTATACGAGGCACCTCCCCCGTTGACGGGGGAGGGATTGAAAAGATGGTCGGGCCGGGCCAGTTCAGTCACAAACAGTCCACGGTTTTCCGCGACGCGGCATGCCATTTGCGGATGCGAAACCAGCCCCTTGCTCTTAGCGTTCCGAGTGTCGCATAGCCCTTGCGCCGTACAGCCAGGAGAAGCGCAGTGAAACAGGCGGGCGTCGTCCCCAAGATCGGAATTGAGTCGCTCGGATTGAAGAACCACGGCGCAGTCCATTGGAACCTCTCTGTGCCGGCTCTCTACGAGGAGGCGGTCCGCCGCGGCGAGGGTCGCGTCGCCGACGGCGGTGCGCTGGTGGTGCGCACCGGCATCCACACCGGCCGCTCGCCCAACGACAAGGTGTTCGTCGAGGATGCCGCGAGCCGCGATCGCATCGACTGGGGCAAGACCAACAAGCCGATCTCGCCCGAACGCTATCGCGCGCTCTACAGCCGCATGACCGCCTATGCCCAGCGCCGCGACCTGTTCGTGCGCGACTGCTGGGCGGGTGCCGACCCGGCGCATCGCATCGGCGTGCGCGTCGTCACCGAGACGGCCTGGCACAATCTTTTTGCCCGCAACATGTTCCTGCGGCCGAAGGTGGACGAGCTCGAAGGCTTCCGGCCCGACTTCACCATCCTGAACCTGCCCGGCTTCCAGGCCGATCCCAAGCTCGACGGCACGGTCTCGGATTGCGCCATCCTGGTCAACTTCACCGATCGCGTGGTGGCGATCTGCGGCACCTGGTACGCCGGCGAGATCAAGAAGTCGGTGTTCACCATCCTGAATTACCTGCTGCCCGACCGGAACGTGCTGCCCATGCACGCCTCGGCCAATGTCGGGCCGAAGGGCGACGTGGCGATCTTCTTCGGCCTGTCGGGCACCGGCAAGACGACGCTGTCGGCCGACCCGGCGCGCACCCTGCTGGGCGACGACGAGCACGGCTGGGCCGAGCGCAGCCTCTTCAACTTCGAAGGCGGCTGCTATGCCAAGGTCATCAAGCTCAGCCGCGAGGCCGAGCCGGAGATCTACGCGACCACCGAGCGCTTCGGCACCGTGCTAGAGAACGTGGTGATGGATCCGGCGACCGGCGGGCTCGATCTCGACGACGGCCGGCACACCGAGAACACGCGCGCCTGCTATCCGCTCGACTTCATCCCCAACGCCTCGCCGACCGGCATCGCCGGCACGCCGGAGAACATCGTCATGCTGACGGCGGACGCGTTCGGCGTGCTGCCGCCGATCTCGCAGCTCACGCCCGAGCAGGCGATGTATCACTTCCTGTCCGGCTATACCGCGCGCGTCGCCGGCACCGAGAAGGGTGTGACCGAGCCGCAGGCCACCTTCTCGACCTGCTTCGGCGCGCCGTTCATGCCGCGTCATCCGACGGTCTATGCCAGGATGCTGGGCGAGAAGATGGCGCGCCAGCACGTCAAGTGCTGGCTGGTCAACACCGGCTGGTCGGGTGGCGGCTTCGGCGTCGGCCAGCGCATGGCGATCCGCCACACGCGAGCGATGCTGCGCGCGGCGCTCGACGGCCGGCTGGCCACGATCGCCAGCGCCGCCGATCCCCACTTCGGCATGCAGGTGCCGAGCGCCTGCCCGGACGTGCCGGGCGAGGTGCTGAACCCGAAGAACACGTGGAAGGACAAGAAGGCCTACGACTCTGCCGCCCGCGACGTCGCCCGTCGCTTCGAGGCCAACTTCCAGCAGTTCGAGAGCCACGTCGAGGACAAGGTCAACCGCGCCGCGATCCGCGCCGCGGCGTGAGCGAACGCAGCGAGTACCTGCTTCTCTTCTTCCCCTTCCCCGCCAGGGCACGGCACGCGCCTAAGGGCACCCGTCCTCCCTGCGCGAAGCGCGGGGAGGTGCCCCCATAGGGGGCGGAGGGGTCAGGAGTAACAAGCATGCTGCTAGATAGCTCGTCATGTCGACGTCACGAATCCGAAGTTCCCCGGACCAATCGTCGGCGTGGGATGCCTTGAATCGCAAGAGCATGGATGGGCGCTTCGACTGAGGCTCCCGACCCCTCCGCCCCCTACGGGGGCACCTCCCCGCGCTTCGCGCAGGGAGGACAGCATGATGCTTGGGTTCGACTGAGCGAAGTTGGGAAGGAGGGACAAGGGCGAGTCGCGTCGGTTCGCCCACCGGGCGAATTGTCCGGGGGCCTTCCGCTCGTGACGGGGAGGCATCATCCTGTCGGGACGTGAGCACCATTCCCGACGCACCCGACGCCTTCGCGCCGCCTGCCTCTGCCCGACCGCCGGCCAGCCCGGTCGAGCAGCGTCGCCCACGCCTGCGCCTGCCGCTGATCATGGCGCTGATGCTGGCCTTCGTCTCGCTCTCGCTCTTCTCAGGCGCCGCCTATCTCATCGTGCTGACCGGCGCGTTCGGCACGGCAGACCGGCTGCTGATCGATCGGGCAGAACGCATCATCGAGAACCAGATTTCGCTGGTTCGCCGCCAGCTCGATCCGGTGACCGACAACCTCGAGATGATCGCCGCCCTCGTCGGATCCGGTCGCATCGACATCGAATCGCCGGTCGATGTGCGCGAGGCCCTGCGCGTGATGATGGGGCGCGTCCCCGAGGTCTCCTTCGCCGCCTTCGCGACGCTCGACCTCAAGCTGCACGGGGTCGCGCGCACGCCCGAAGGCACGTTCACCGCCAGCACCAGCTCGCTGCTCGACCAGCCGCGCGGCCTCGAAAGGTTTCGCAACCTGCAGACCCGGACCAAGAGCTTCTGGGGCGCCCTGTTCTGGAGCGAGGCGCTGAAGCAGCCGGTGCTCAACGTGCGCACGCCGGTGCGGCGGATCGACAATGCCTTCATCGGCGGCCTGATCGCCACGGTGACAGTCGGCGAGCTGTCCTCGCTGATCGCCCATGCGACGACAAGCGGCGACGACCGCTTCTTCATCCTGGTCGGCCGCACCGACGTGCTGGCCCATCGCCGCATGGTCAAGCCGGAAGGCCTCGGCCTCTCGGAAAGACGTCCGCTGCCGACGATCGAGGAAGTGGGCGATCCCGTGCTGGCCCGAATCTGGGCGCCGCCGGTGCGCAGCCCTCAGCTCGACCGCGTTCTCGGCCCGCTCGGCCATGTCGTCGAGGTCGAGGGCCAGCGCTGGGTGTTCGTCTACCGCAATCTCGCTGGCTACGGCCCGGATCCCTGGCTGGTCGGGCAATACTTCCCGATCGAGGAGGCGACCAGCGACCTCGCCCGCCTGAGCCGCGGCGCCATGGTCGGGGCCGCGACATTGGCCGCCGCCGCCCTGCTGGCGCTGCTGATCGGCTTCCGGATGGCGCGCGCGATCGGCACCATCACCTCGGCGGCCGAGGCGATCGAGCGGCTGGAGTTCGACAAGCCGTTCGATCGCCGCTCGCACCTGCGCGAGATCGACGATGCCAGCCAGAGTCTCGACAAGGCGCGCGGCGCGCTGAAGTGGTTCGGCGCCTATGTGCCGCGCCGCCTCGTGTTCCGGTTGATGGAGCTGGGCGAGGATGCGGTGCGCTCGCGACGGCGCACCGTCACGGTAATGTTCACCGACATCGTCGAGTTCACGCCGCAGGCCGAGGACCTGCCCGGCCAGGAGACCGCCGACCTGCTGAACCATCACTTCGCGCTGCTCGGCGCCTGCATCGAGCGCGAGCAGGGCGTGATCGACAAGTACATCGGCGATGCCGTCATGGCGGTGTGGGGCGGCCTGTCGCGCATGGAGGATCATGCCGACCATGCCGTGAGTGCCGCGCTCGCCATCGTCGGCGTGGTGCGCGAGGACAACGAGGTCAGGCGCGCTGCCGGCCTGGCGCCGATTCGCGTCCGTATCGGCCTCCATTCGGGGCCGGTCGTGGTCGGCAACATCGGCGCGCCCGGCCGAGTCAACTTCACCGTGGTCGGCGACACGGTGAACATCGCCCAGCGCTTCGAGCAGCTCGGCAAGGAGTACATGAAGGAGGGCGAGGAGGCTGTCGTGCTGGTGAGCGGCGCGACCATGGCGGCGGTCACCGACAAGTCCGCCCTCGGCATCGCCGCCGTCGTTCCGGACCGCCGCCTGGTCAAGGGCCACGATGTGCCGGTCGATGTCTATCGGTTGGCGTGACGGAGAACATTGCCCGTTGGCTCGCAAGCCCTTACTGTGTGATGCTATCGAAGCGGGTGAAGGACAGGACATGAATCGACGCAGGCTCCTGGTGTTGTCGAGCGTGATCCTGGCGGCCGGGCCGTTCGCCGGCGTGAAGGCCCAGGACGCCCCGAAGCCATTCACCTCCGAGCAACTCGACCAGATGCTGGCGCCGATCGCTCTCTATCCCGATGCGCTGCTGGCGCAGGTGCTGATGGCGGCGACCTATCCGCTCGAGATCGTCGAGGCGGCGCGCTGGGCGCAGGCCAATCCCAATCTCAAGGGCGATGCCGCGGTGGCGGCGGTCAAGGACAAGAGCTGGGACGTCAGCGTCAAGTCGCTGGTCGCCTTCCCGCAGGTCCTGACGATGATGAGCGACAAGCTCGAATGGACCCAGAGGCTGGGCGACGCCATGATCGGCCAGCAGAAGGATGTTGCTGAATCGGTGCAGCGCCTGCGCGCCCGCGCCCATGCGGCCGGCAATCTCAAGACGACGTCGCAGCAGAAAGTGACGACCCAGCCGGCGCCGTCCGGCGGGGCCACCGCCATCGTCATCGAGCCGGCCAATCCCGAGGTGATCTACGTGCCGTACTACAACCCGGCGTGGGCCTACGGCGCGTGGCCCTATCCGGCCTATCCGCCGTACTACTATCCGCCGCCGCCGGCCTACGGCTACGGCACCGCGCTGGCGGCCGGCATGATGTTCGGCGTCGGCGTGGCGGCCGGCGCTGCCATGTTCGGCGGCTGGCACTGGGGCTGGTCGGGCGGCGGCTGGGGCAACAGCTACACCTCGGTCAACGTCAACAAGGCGGTCAACATCAGCGCCAACAATTTCAACGCCAACCGCTACGCCAACGGGCAGTGGCGCCACGACCCGACGCATCGTGACGGCGTGCCCTACCGCACCCCGGCCGAGCGCCAGGAATTCGGCCAGACGCGCATGGGCTCCCAGCAGCGCGAGCAGTTCCGCGGCCAGCTCGAGGGCCGCGGCGGCGAGGCGACCAACCGCGCCGGCGGCGGACCCGGCACCGTGCAGCGGCCCACCGAGCGGCCGCAACAGCCGCGCGCCGAGCAGCCGCGCGAGCAGCCCCGGGCGGCCGAGCAGCCGCGCCAGAGCTGGGAGAACCGCGGCGGCGCCTTCGACGGCATCGATCGCGGCCAGGGCGTCAATCGCGACTTCGAGCAAGGCAACCGGTCGTGGGGCGACCGGAGCTTCAGCGGCGGCGAGCGCGGCGGCTTCGGCGGCAGGGGCGGCGGGTTTGGAGGCCGGCGATGAGCGTGACGATGATGCGCCGGCTCGTGCTGGCGCTCGCCCTCGTGGCCGGCCTGGCCGTCGGCGCAGCCGCACAGCCGGCGCCGCCCAGGCCGCAGGGATTCCCGACCGCCGAGGCGGCAGCCGAGGCACTGACCGCGGCGGTGCGCAGCGGCGATCGTGCCGCCATCGGCAGGCTGTGGGGCGCCGACTGGCGGGCCCTCGTCCCACTCGGCGACGAGGACCTGGAGCGGCGGCGCAACGCCTTCATCGCGGCCTGGGATGCCGGCCACAAGATCGTCATGTCGGACGACGGCAAGGCCACGATCGAGATCGGCCGCGCCGGCTGGACGCTGCCCATCCCGCTGGTCAAGGACGGCGCGGAATGGCGCTTCGACATCGTCGCGGGCCTCAAGCAGATCGCCCTGCGCCGCATCGGCTATAACGAGCTGTCGGTGGTCCAGACGTTGCTCGCCATCGTCGATGCGCAGCACGACTACGCCGCGCTCGATCCGATGAAGACCGGGGCGCCGGCCTATGCGCGCCGGTTGCTCAGCTCGCCGGGCAGCAAGGATGGCCTCTACTGGGAGACCAAGCCCGGCGAGCCGCAGAGCCCGCTCGGGCCGGCGGTGGCGCGCGCCCAAGTCGACGCCAGGTCGCCGGACGGCCACTACGGCTACTATTTCCGGCTGCTCTACGCGCAGGGACCCGACGCGCCGGGCGGCGCCCGCGACTATATCGTCGGCGGCCGCATGATCGGCGGCTTCGGCGCGATCGCCTGGCCGGTGCGCTATGGTGTGACCGGCATCATGACCTTCATCGTCGGCTACGACGGCGTCGTCTATCAGCGCGATCTCGGGCCCGATACCGCGCAGAAGGCGGGATTGATCACGGTGTTCAATCCCGACAAGAACTGGGACAAGGCCAACATGGCGCCGCCGTGAGCGGCAGGGAGTAGGAGATCGATCGATGACGAAGACCATGGCTCTCGTGATGGTGCTCGCCGCAGGCCTGCTCGGCGGCTGCCAGAACATGTCGCCGGGCGAGAAGGGCGCCGTGACCGGCGCGGCGCTCGGCACCGGCATCGGCCTGGTGTCGGGCGGCAGCTTCGGCACGGTGGTCGGCGCCGGGCTGATCGGCGGCGCGGCGGGCTACATCGCCGGCAACGTCATCGGCAACAAGTAGCCCCGGGGAGCACCGTCGATGATCGTCCGTTCCATGGCCGCCGCCGGCGCCCTGCTGCTGGCCGCCGTTTCCGCCTCGGCGCAGACGCCGATGCCGCCCACCAACTTCGAGCAGGCGGCCTACATCACCTGCCGCGAGGCGCACGCCATGAACCCCGAGTCGCGCAAGGTGCTGGCGATCTTCCTCGCCGAGCACGCCGCCCGGCATCGCGGCGTGCGCATCCCCGACGACGAGCGCGGCACCCAGATCGCCTTCCTCGTCCGCGGCGGCTGCACCCTGTCGCCCGACGCGCATCTCTTCGCGGTGGTCGACAAGGCAATCATCGCCGAGCTGGGCAAGCTGCCTAAGCGGTAGCCTACGTCAGCTTGATCATGACGTGCCGGGCGTAGGCCGGGCGGGTCGTCAGGCGCTCGTACCAGGCGCGGAGGTTCTTCAGCTCGGGACGCGCGATGTCGAGCGCGTACCAGCGGTAGACGAAGCAGCCGACGGGGATGTCGCCCATGGTGAAGTGCTGGCCGGCGACGTAGCGGCGGTCGGCGAGCCGGCTGTCGAGGCGGCCGAACAGGCGGCCGGCATCCTCCGCCGCCTTCCCGATCGCGGCCATGTCGCGCTTCTCCGGCGGCGTGCGGATCAGGCCCCAGAACACCACGCGCATCGCCTCGGAGATGGTGCTGAGCTGCCAGTCCATCCAGCGGTCGGCCTCGCTGCGCTGGCCGGGGTCGATCGGCCACAAGGTGCCGGCGGCATACTTGGCGGCGAGATAGCGCACCGCCGAGTTGCTTTCCCAGATGACCTGCCCGCCATCGTCGATGGTCGGCACGACGCCGTTGGGGTTCATGTCGAGGTACCATTTCTGGTCGTTGCCACCGAAGGCGCCGCCGACGTCGGTGCGCTCGTGCACGATGCCGCACTCGTCGGCGGCCCACAGCACCTTCTGCACGTTGATCGAGTTGGCGCGACCCCAGATCTTCATGGCTCGTCTCTCCTTGGTCTCAGCATTCCCAGCGCGGCTTGCCGCCATCGATCCGCAGGAGCTGCTTGGTGGTGGGATAGCCGCTCTTCAGGGGCGGCGGTACCTCGAACCTGATCTGCGAGTCGTCGACCCACACCGGTCTCGGACGCAGCAAGCCGGGATCGGTACCCGGGCAGCTCGGGGTCTCCTCCTCGATCCTGGTCACGGTCGGCGGGTCGTGGCTCATGTCCAGGAGCTCAAGGTCGACCCCGGTCATCTGGTTCGACTCGAGGGCAACCGCCCAGCGGCCCGACGGCGAGAGGACGGGCGGCGCCGCGGCCACGGTCACACGGCCGTCGCGCTGCGACACCAGGTAGGCGACGCTGGCTTCATAGAGACCCACCTTCACCACGAAGAGACGATATTGGGGCCACCACGCGACCAGGCGGTGGACCCGCATGTCGCCGTCGCAGATGTCCGTGACAAGGCAGTCGGTCAGGCTGAGGGTGCGGTTGCCGTCGAGCTTCAGTCGGAGGATCTGGCCGTTGCGCGCCGCCCAGCTTGGTGCCCTGGCGATGGCCGCCGCATCGGATGCGTGAACCGTGCCGCGGCTGGCGCTGCAGCAGGCCCCGTTCTCGATCGTTGCCTTGGAGCCCTTCAGCAGGGCTTCCGTCCGCTGCTCTGGCAAGTCCTGCGCCTCGGCTGTCGGCGCCAGCCCAAGACAGGCGGCAATCGCGATCGATACCGCAAGCCGCATGGCTAGTGCGCCGCCGCCCAGTTGTCGCCGACGCCGGTCTCGACGACCAGCGGCACCGAGAGCGTGGCGGCGCCTTCCATTACGCGGCGGGTCACGTCCCTGGTCTCGTCGATCTCGGCCACCGGCACCTCGAACAGCAGCTCGTCGTGGACCTGCAGCAGCATGCGGGCGGCGAGCCCGGCCGAGGCGAGCGCGCCGGGCAGGCGGATCATCGCCTTCTTGATGATGTCGGCGGCGCCGCCCTGCAGCGGGGCGTTGATCGAGGCGCGCTCGGCGAAGGCGCGCATGCCCTGGCTCTTGTCGTTGATGAAGCGCAGGTGGACCTTGCGGCCGAACGGCGTCTTCACGTAGCCGTGCTTGCGCGCGTAGGCCTTGGTCGTCTCCATGTAGTCGCGGATGCCGGGATAGCGCTGGAAGTAGCGGGCGATGTACTCGCGCGCCTCGGGTTGGCCGATGCCGAGCTGGTTGGCGAGGCCGAACGCCGAGATGCCGTAGATGATGCCGAAATTGATCGCCTTGGCGCGCCGCCGCACCAGCGGGTCCATGCCCTTGACCGGCACGCCGAACATCTCGCTCGCCGTGATGGCGTGGATGTCGTCGCCGCGGGCGAAGGCTTCCTTGAGCGACGCGATGTCGGCCACGTGCGCCAGCAGGCGCAACTCGATCTGCGAGTAGTCGGCCGACAGGAGCTTGTGGCCCTGCTCGGCGATGAAGGCCTCGCGGATCTTGCGGCCTTCCTCGGTGCGCACCGGGATGTTCTGCAGGTTGGGATCGGTCGAGGCGAGCCGGCCGGTGGCGGCGCCGGTCATCTGGTAGGAGGTGTGCACGCGCCCTGTCTTCGCGTCGAGCTCGCGCACCAGGGCGTCGGTGTAGGTGCCCTTGAGCTTGGCGATCTGGCGATGCTCCATGATCTTTACCGGCAGCGCGTGGCCCTGTGCCGCCAGGTCCTCGAGGATGGAGACGTCGGTCGCCCACGAGCCGTTCTTGTTGCGCCGCCCGCCCGGCAGCTTCTGCTCGTCGAACAGGATCTCGCCCAGCTGCTTGGGCGAGCCGACGTTGAACTCGCGGCCGGCGATCTTGTGGATCTCGCCCTCGAGCTCGCCCATCCGCCGCTCGAACTCGGCGGACAGCCGTTTGAGCTGCGGCGCGTCGACCTTGATGCCGGCCTGCTCCATGCCGAGCAGCACGGGGATCAGCGGCCGCTCGATGGTCTCGTAGACGGTGACCATGTGGTCGGTGGCCAGCCGGGGCTTGAACTGCGCCCATAGCTGCAGGGTGACGTCGGCGTCCTCGGCGGCGTAGTCGCGCGCCTTGTCGATCGGCACCTTGTCGAAGCTCACCTGCTTGGCGCCGCTGCCGGCGACGTCGGAGAACTTGATTGTCTTCTGGCCGAGATAGCGCTCGGCCAGCTCGTCCATGCCGTGATTGTGCGAGCCGGCGTCGAGCACGAAGGAAAGCAGCATGGTGTCGTCGACCGGGCCGATCTCGACGCCGTAGCGGCGCAGCACCGCCATGTCGTACTTGATGTTCTGGCCGACCTTGAGGACCGACGGATCCTCCAGGAGCGGCTTCAGCCGGGTGATCGCCGCATCGAGCGGGAGCTGGCCGGGCAGCAGCCTGCCGTCGCCCGAGGCGGGGCCCTCGCCGCCGAGATCGAGCGTGCCCTGCGCCTCGCCGCCCGGCGCGCGATGGCGCAGCGGCAGGTAGGCGGCGCGGCGGCGGGTCGAATCGACGTTGCCCCACGGCCCTTCGAGCAGCGCGAGCGAGACGCCGACCAGGCCCGCGTTGTTCGAATCGAGCGCGTCGGTCTCGCAGTCGAAGGCGACAACGCCGGCCTTGGTCGCCTCGGCGACCCACTCGTCGAGCGCCGTCTCGTCCTGGATCAGCTCGTAGTCGGCCTGGGTGAAGGGCCGGTTGCTCCTGGCCCGGGCCGGCGCCGGCCTGGCGGCGGTAGGCGCCGGCACGGCCGGCTGGACCGGCGCGGCGGCCGGCGCCACCGGGTCGCTGGCCTCGCCCAGCTCGCCGCGGTAGCGCTGCAGCAGGCTCTTGAAGCCCTGCTGCTCGAGCCACGGCAGCAGCACGTTCGGGTCGGGCTTGCGCTTGTCGAAGGTATCGGGATCGGCCGGCGCGGGCGCGTCGTCGCGCAACAGCACCAGCTTGCGCGAGATGCGCGCCAGCTCGGCGTTCTGCAGCAGCGCCTCGCGGCGCTTGGGCTGCTTGATGTCGCCGGCGCGCTGGAGCAGCGTCTCGAGATCGCCGTACTCGTTGATCAGCTGGGCGGCGGTCTTGACGCCGATGCCCGGCACGCCTGGAACGTTGTCGGTCGAATCGCCGGCCAGCGCCTGCACCTCGACGACCTTGTCGGGCGTCACGCCGAACTTCTCCATCACCTCCGCCGGCCCGATCTTCGTTTTCTTGATCGGATCCATCATCTCGACGCCGGGCCGGACGAGCTGCATCAGGTCCTTGTCCGAGGAGACGATTGTGCAGGTGGCGCCGGCCTCGACGGCGAGGCGGGCATAGGTGGCGATCAGGTCGTCGGCCTCGAAGCCGTCGAGCTCGCACACCGTGACGTTGAATGCTCTCGCCGCCTCGCGGATCAGCGGGAACTGTGGGATCAGGTCCTCGGGCGGCGGCGGCCGGTTGGCCTTGTACTTGTCGTAAATCTGGTTGCGGAAGGTGACCTCGCTGGAATCGAGGATCATGGCGATGTGGTCGACCTCGGGCTTGTCCAGCAGGTCGGCCACCAGCATGCGGCAGAAGCCGTAGACGGCGTTGATCGGCGTGCCGTCCGGCCGCGTCATCGGCGGCAGCGCGTGATAGGCGCGGAACAGGTAGCCCGAGCCGTCGACCAGGTAGAGATGGCGGATCGGCTTGTCGTCGCCGGCCGTCGCCGCCGTACCGGTGGAGTTGCCGTTGGCCGCCAGGGCGGCAGCCGTTGCCTTCGTTCTCGCCATGCCCAAGCCCTACCATGCGGCGCGAAGTGCCCAAAGGGTCGACTGTTTGCCGAAATTCAGAAATTCTGCAAAGATGAAGAATGAAAACCGTGGTTACCGTGACGGAGCGAGGAACGATCACCCTTCCTGCGAAGCTCCGCCGACAGCTTGGCATTCGTGCAGAGGACCAACTGGTTGCCGAAGCGACTCCGGAGGGTCTGTTGCTGCGGCCCGCCGTGACGCTGCCTGTGGAGATGTACAGCGACAAGCGGGTGGCCGAGTTCGATGCTGCGGAAGCCGAACTCGGCGAGATTCTGCGCCGCAAGCGGCCTCGCCGATCTTCGTGACGTGCGGATTTTTCTCGACGCCAGCGTCCTGTTTTCCGCAGCAAAGTCGGATGGCTTGATGCACCGACTTCTCGATCTGTTGCTGGTCAATCACCACGCACTGTGTGCCAACGCTTACGTGATTGAAGAAGCGCGCCGAAATCTCGCAGCGAAGGCGCCAAGTCGTCTTCCAGCGTTGTTTGCCGTCGTTGCGAGAATGGAGGTCGCACAATGGCAGGCCCATCCCTCGACGCTTGCCGAATTGTCCACATTGCCTGAAAAGGACCGACCTGTCCTGGCAGCGGCGATCCAATTGAGGTGCGACGCTCTCGTCACGGGCGATCGGGCCCATTTCGGTCGCCTGTACGGACAGACAGTCGCTGGCGTCGCCATCCACTCGCCGCGCTCGCTGGCGGAGATGCTCCTTTAGCCACTTCGCTGGGAGTTCATCGGCTCACCCCTTCGTCGACTCGAGAGTCGGCAGGCGGTAGCGGTCGTCCGGGTTCTTCCAGCCCTTGAAGTTGGGCTTGCGCTTCTCGGCGAAGGCGGCGCGCGATTCCATCAGGTCGCTCTTGTCGCCGTGCTCGTGCAGGGCGTCGGCGAGGCGCTGCATGTCGGGGCCAGGCGCCGGCCGCATCTGGCGCATCATGTGCACGGTGTTGACGCGCGACGCCGGCGGCAGGGTGAGCAGGTGCTCGGCCATCTTGAGGGCCTCGGGCATCAGCTGGTCGGGCTCGACCAGGCGATTGAGGAAGCCGATCTCGTAGAAGCGCTGCGCCGTGAAGCGGAAGCCCAGCGCCATCTCCATGGCGATCGGGTAGGGCAGGTTGGCGATGTGGCCGTGATTGTAGCCGCCGAGCAGCCAGCGCTTGGCCTCGGACACCTCGAAGATCGCCTCGCGCACGGCAAGCCGGAGATCGGTGCGCTCGACCAGCATGAAGCCGCCGCCCATGGCGAAGCCGTTGACCGCGGCGATCACCGGCTTCTCGAGCGCGCCGGTCATGAACGGGTCCTCCATCTTCGGCCGCACGCCGCCCGGCGCGCCCTTCTGCAGGGATTCCTTCATGTCCTCGCCGGCGCAGAAGCCGCGCCCGGCGCCGGTGAAGATCGCGACCTCGAGCTCCTTGGAATGGCGGAAATCGGTCCAGGCCTGCGCCAGCTCGGCGCGCATCTCGGTGTTGAGCGCGTTCAGCCGGTCCGGCCGGTTCATGCGCACCACCAGCACCTGTCCATGACGTTCGGTCTCGACGACGGCCATTTGTTTTCTCACAGTTTGGGTTGATCCGGCGAGTTTGCGGCCGGAGCGGCGCGAGGGGCAAGTGCGATTGCGTTGATCCGTATCAAGGCGCCCCGGCTGTCGCCCGAGCAGCCTGTGCCGACAGCAAGGATGGCGGTGCGGATGAGCGAGGCGGAGCCGATCCACGACATTGCCCATCTCGGCGGTATCGAGCTGCTGACGCCCGAGCCCGAGCGCAGCCTGTGGTACTTCCGCGATCTCCTCGGCATGGAGGTGGTGCAGGCGGCCGGCCCCAGCGTCTGGCTGCGCGGCTACGGCGATCGCGCCGCGAGCACCTTCAAGCTCACCCGCGCCGCTGCGCCGGGCGTCGGCTGCATCTCGTGGCGGGCGGCGAGCGAGACGGCGCTCGAGCGGCGGGCTGCCGCGCTCGCCGCGGCCGGTCTCGGCATCGGCTGGAGCAACGGCGATTTCGGCCGTGGCCGTTCCTACCGCTTTCGCGATCCCGACGGCCACGCGATGGAGATCTACTACGACGAGCTGGCCTACGTGGCGCCGCCCGAGCTGCGCTCGGCGCTCAAGAACCAGCCGCAGCGCTATACCGGGCGCGGCGTCGGCGTGCGGCGCACCGATCATCTCGCTCTGATGGCGGCCGACGTGCCGGCCAACCGGTGCTTCGCCCAGGAGCTGCTGGGTTTCCAGCTGCGCGAGCAGGTGATCTTCGAGGACGGGCAACGGGAGATCGGCTCGTGGATGAGCCCCAACGCCATCCACCATCAGCTCGCCTATGTCGTCGACCGCGAGGGCGGCCGCGGCCGGCTGCACCACGTCTCGCTGTGGGTCGACAGCCGCGAGGACGTGCTGCGCGCCGCCGACATCCTCACCGAGAACGGCATCTTCATCGAGGCCGGCCCGTCCAAGCACAACAACTCGCAGGGCTTCTATCTGTATTCCTACGAGCCGGGCGGCAACCGGGTCGAGATCTACTCCGGCTCCTATCTCGTTTTGGCGCCCGACTGGCAGCCGGTGATCTGGAACGAGCAGGAGCGCGGCACCGGCACCTACTGGGGCGCGCCGCTGCCCGAGACCTTCCTGCGTTACGCCACGCCGGACATCGCGCGGAAGGAATAGGGCTTCAGGCGCTCTGAACAGTCACGTGGCGAGGCCGACGAGCTGGACCACGAGGTCGGAGCCTGCCGACGTGAGCGCCGTGGCGTGGAAGGCATCCGTCAACTGGTTGGCGGCGGTCACGCTGGCGGCCGAGCCGTCGAACGTGCTCATGACCGCGCGTGCGTGATCCGCGTTGTTGAGGCCGGCGGTCAGGGCGAAGTGTGCGCCGATCAGCCCCTTGTTGGCGAGGTACTGTGCGTCGGCCGGGCTCCCGGTCGAGGCCTTGGCGCCGTCGATGATCGCCAGCAGGAAGGTCGGCTGGCTCGAGCCCTGCGCGAGTTGGTCGACCCAGTAGGCCTTGCCGGCGGCATCGGGCGCGCGGCCCAGCACGTTGTGATAGACGGCGTCGACGAAGGTCTCGATCGACTGGCCGGCGGGATACTGCGCCACAGTCTCGGGCTGAACGAAGAAGCTGGCAGCGATCTGCGGCAGGCTCATGCCGCCGGCCAGCTGGGCTGCCCAGTAATCGAGACCCACCGCGTCAGGCGCGCGATTGAAATAGGCGATGTACATCTCGATCAGGGGGACGAACCGGGATTGCGGCAGCGCGGCAGCCGCCGTGAACCATGCGGTATCGACGGCCTGGTCGGCGAAGCGCAGCGTCTCGATGCCGTGCAGGGTGTCGACGCCGCCCGCGCCCACCTTGTCGGTGATGGTCACCGAACCGGCCGACACGGCAATCGTGAAATGCCCGCTGAGGTCACCGACCAGCAGGGTGTCATGGCCGCCACCGCCGTCGATCTGGTTGTCGCCCGGCGTTCCGACGAAGAACTCGGCGCCCGCGCCGCCCGACGCATTCTCGAACTCGACGACGAAGCCCTTGATCGCGCCATGAGGGTTGGTGCCGTCATAGTCGTTCCAGCCGACCGACTTGAAGGTCGCCTGGTCCTCGCTGCCGTGCCAATCGTTGGGCTCGCCGGGAGCCCACGCCGTGAAATCGACCAGGGCGCCGGTATGCGGGCCTGCGGCGTAGCGCCAGACGCCTTCGACGGCGGCGTCGGTCATGCCGAGCCAGGTCGCGGCATCGCCGCCGGCGTCGCCGAGCCATGTCATGAGCGCGGCCTGCTCGGCGGTGGACTCGACGGTGAGGAGATGGCCCGCGACCCCGTCCCGCACGTAATCCGCAGCCTGCGCCAGCGCGCCATCGAACGTGACGTGCGGCGCGGCGACAAAGAGGTAGGCGTTGCCGGGGCTCGCGCCGGAACCGGCGAAGGTGCTGACGGCGCCGGAGAGCGCCGAGACGTTGCCGGCGAGGTCGATTGCCGTGGCCGTGAGGAGATGTCGTCCCGCGCCGGGCGCCGCCGTGAGATCGAAGCTGAACTGACCGGCGGAGTCCGTACCGGTCGTACCGAGCAGCACGCCATCCTGGTAGAGCGTGACGCTGCCGTCCGCCTCCGCCGTGCCGGCGACGGTTACGAGCCCATCGGCCGATCGCGCCGGCCCATGCAGCACGGGCGCCGCCGGGGGCGTGCGGTCTAGCGTAAACCTGAACTCGGTCGATCCCGTGCGGCCGTACGAGTCGGTCTGCTCGACGGTGATCACATGCACGCCATCCGCCAGGCCGGAAAGCGCCGTCATCCACGACGTGCCCGCCGGGATCGGGATGTAGTGACCGCCCTCCTTCAGCCTGACGGGGCCAAAGCTCGAGCCCACCTCGTGAACGAGAGTAGGGTCGCTGCTCACATGATCGGTGCCGGAGAGGCCGGTGTCGTTGGCAAGCAAGACGGTGATAGCCGGTCCTGCGCCCGGTCTGCTCGTCGTCTCACCGATCACGAGCACGCCGCTGCTGTTCACGCTTTCCGGTGTCCCCAACCCGTCGACGTAGTGGGCAACGACCGTGACGACCTTGCCAACCAGCTCCTGTCCAAGCGTCAAGGCCACACCGGTGGCGCCGTCGATGTCGGCGCCGTTGGCCCGCCATTGATAGGAGACGGTGCCCATGCCGTCCGGATCGACAAGGGTGTTGGCGGCTGACAGGACGCGGCCGGAAGTGGCGGCGCCGGCGACGTCGCCATCGATGCGGACCAGCGCCTGGCCGGGCCAGCTATAGGCGCCGAGGACCAGGGGGCCGATCGAATCCAGGGCGCCATATCCGACGGCAGCGGGCGTGCTGCCGGTGAAGTTGGTGATGAAGTAGTAGTCGAGTCCTCCTGAACCCGGCTGGAAGTACTGGGACGAATTGCTGACGAAGAGATTTGGGTAGGTGCCGAACGGCGTTTCGACCGGCAGCCCTGTCCCGCTCAAGAACGCCTGGACCAGTTCGGGTGACGTGAGGTCAGCCTCGAGGTCGCGCCAATCGGCGAGCTGAGCATGGGTGCCGAATATGTTGGCGAGCTCGACGCCGAACGTCTGGTGCACCCCGATGAATTCCCTGGTCGAGGCGTAGCTCCGTGGCGTCACCACATAGGTGTGGCCGTTGATGGCGAATCCCAGTCCGGGCACATAGTGGTAGGGGGCATCGACGGTGCCGATGGCGCTATCCTGGAGGCTGATCGTCACCGCCCCTGCGGGCGGACTGCTCGGCGAAAGCTTGACGATTGCCGGATGGTTGGCCGCCCACTGAGCGGCGGTGAAAGACAGGCTCGACGGCGGTGCGTCGGCGACGGTGATGCCGGCCAGGCGATTCCCGATGGCGTACTGCGTGAGCGTGTCGAGGTTCGCCAGGATATTGGCCGCCTTGTCGACGATGTCGAACTGTGCGGTGCTGCCGAGGTTCAGGAGTGATGAGCCCTGGTTTGCGTACCGGACTGCCTCCGCGACCGTGACGTTGTCGATCACGAGATGGAACGGGAGGTCGATCGCGTTCAGTACGGCCTGCGTGGCGCCGCCATAGGCCCACATCTGGAAATCTGACGAGGAAAAGTGAACGGTGGGGTTCGCGTCGGTGAGCTCGATGCGGCCGAAAGGTATCGTTGCGAAGAGCGCGGGCGCATACCCGAACATACCGGATCCGGTTTGCCTGTAACTCACCGCATCGACAAGGCCACGGTCGAAGTGTGCCGCCGAATCGACGATCTGCAGCCCAGTGACACTGATGTTCGTGGAGATGACGTCGATCGCTTGCGCAAAGGTAAGATCGTCGGAGATGGTGTAAGTGGGGCTGATCCCCGTCGGGAACCCACTCGGGCCGGGCGAGAGGGTTGGGGGCACCATCGACAGGAGGGCGCGATTGGCCAGGAATTGCAGGTAGGTGAGCGATACGAGCCCGTCAGTGAGGTTTGCGCGCGAGGGGACCATTTCGATAAACGTACAGAAAAATGGTAACCGGACAACTCCTTCTCGCAAAAGGCGAGCGACGAACGCAGGAGAGTCCGTCGTTCAGGAAAAGCCGAGTCGTCGACGGAGAGGTCGATGCCTGTCGGCGGCGAGCAACGCGACGAGCCGCGCGGCATCGGCTGGTGACAGCGTCCTGGTCGTGACGCCGCAGGTGTAGGTCGTCGCCAAGGCACAGCCTTCGGGCAGCATTCCGACAAGCGCGATGCCGGGCGTGGACAGGATTTCCGTCGCCTGCGTGCAGCCAACCGGATGAGCGTTCGTCGATGCCGCGAGCGCACGCATGGCGGCCGCGCCATTCGGCGCAGGCCTCAGGCGGTCGGCAAGAACCTCGTTGACACCGAGATCGTGCAGCACGCGAGCGAAATGGATGCCGGCGGTCGCCTGCGCGGGATCGGGGAAGTGGATGGCGTCGGCGGCGAGCAGGGCGGCGCGCAATTGCTCCGCCGAGCCGATCGGCGGCGCGGCATCGCCCGCGCGCACGGCGACGGCGGTCTCGACGCTGCCGATGTCGCGCGCCGACGCCGCATCGAGCTGGCCGTCGCGGGCCAGCCCGTCGATCAGGGCACGGCTCAGGATCATCAGGTCGGCCGGCTCGCCGGCGAGCAGGCGGTCGCGCATCGCGCCGACCGCTCCGAACACGCCGTCGATCGTGCAACCGCTCGCCACCTCGAACTCCGGCCGCAGCGCCTCGACCAGCCCCTGCGCGGCGCCGCCGCTCAGCACCCGCAGGGTCTTCATTGCACCTTGATGCCGGCCTGCTGGATCACCTTGGCCCACTTCTCGATGTCTTTTCGCAGGTAGGCGTCGAACTCGGCCGGCGTCATGGCCATCGGGACGGCGCCTTGTCTGGCCCAGGCGTCGCGGATCGCCGGCATGGCGATGATCTTGCCGACTTCGGCATTGAGGCGGTCGACGACCTCGGCCGGCGTGCCCCTGGGCGCCATGATGCCGAGCCAGATCGTCGCCTGGTAGCCCGGCACGCCGGCTTCGCTCACTGTCGGCACGTCGGGCAGCACGGCGGAGCGACTGTCGCCGGTGGTCGCCAACGCCCGCACCTGGCCCGCCTCGACGTTTCCCTTCATCGCGGTGACGGCGTCGAACATCATCTGGACGTGGCCGCCCATGACGGCGTTGCGCGCCTCGCCGCTGCCCTTGTGCGGCACATGCAGGATGTCGGTGCCGCTCATGGCTTTGAACAGCTCGCCCGCCATGTGGTAGGGCGTGCCCGGCCCGGACGAGGCATAGGAGAGCTTGCCAGGGTTGGCCTTGGCGAGCGCGACGAACTCGGCCAGCGTCCTGGCCTGCACCGACGGATGGACGACCATGACGAGGTCCGACGAGTTCACCGGCGTCACGGCCGCGAGGTCGCGCATCAGCGCATAGGGCTTGTTGGCGAGCAGCGTCTCGTTGGTGGTGTGCGTGTTCGACATCACCAGCAGCGTGTAGCCGTCGGGCGGCGCCTTGGCGACGATGTCACTGCCGATCACCGCGCCGGCACCCGGCTTGTTGTCGATGACGAACTGCTGCTTCAGCGCGTCGGACAGCGCCTGCCCGAGGATTCGGCCATAGACATCGGCCGGGCCGCCGGGGCCGAACGGCACGACGATCCTGACCGGCTTGGCGGGCCAGGCCTGTGCCGCGGCCGGCATCGCCGCCGCTGCGGCGCCGGCGATCAGCAGGCTGCGTCTTCCGATCCTGCGCATGAGGTTCCTCCCTTGGCTCCACGTCGTCGATCGCGTGGTTGAGTGGAGTCATGGCATGGCCGCGACGAGGCCGCCACCGACATCGAACCCGGTGGCGGCCAATGCCGGTGGCTTGATCGCTTGCTGGAGCTGCCACGCCATGATGCTCGATTGCCCTGGCGGTTGGCGTGCGCACCTCGCCTCGATGAAACCGCTTGCGGTTCCATCGAGACGACTTTTGCTGCTAGTCGCGGAACGCCGCGAGATGGAAGGGTCGCTTGGCGGGCTTGCCGGCGGCGTCGTAGGTCCGCACGCGCATCTTCATCGGGTCGGCCAGCAGGCCGACGGTGCACAGGCCGGGCTCGACGTCCTCGTAGGCCACGCTGCCGATGACGCAGGAGAAGTTGGTCTTGGCCTCCTTCTGCAGCGGCACCTTCCAGGTGATGACGTATTCGTTGGCGCCGACCAGCTCGCAGCTCTCGATCATGAAGCCTCGGGCGATCGACCCGTCGGCCGCAATCACGCAGGCCAGTCGCTTCTCGAACTCCGCCATCGTCGTTCCTTCCCTTTGTCGATGCAGTCACACGGTCATGGTCTTGCGGACCACAGGCGCCTCCCCTGGGCATGCCGAAGGGTCTCGCCCGCGCGTTAGCATGGGCGGGCGAGGTGCCCGCGGTCCAGAAGAGAATGACCGGAGATCAGCTTTTCGCTTCGTCCTGGCCCCAGCCCTTCTTCTCGGCGTCGAGGAAGGAGGCGAACACCTTGCGGATGGTGCTCTCGGCGATGTCGCGGGTGATGAACACGACGCGGCTCTTGCGGTCGTCGCCCTCGGGCCAGGCATCGAGCGTGGCCGGCGGATGGAAGACATGCTGCACGCCGTGGATCACCACCGGCTTGTCGGTGTCGCGCACGTTCAGGATGCCCTTCATGCGCAGCAGGTCGGGGCCGCGATAGGTCACCAGCGCGTCGAAGGCCGCCGCCACCGTCGACCAGCTCATCGGCTCGTCGAAGGTCATGCAGAAGGCGCGGATGCGGTCGTCGTGGCGGTTGACGTTGTGCGGATCCTGCTCGCCATGACCGTGATCGTGCGCGTGATCGTCGCCGTGGCCATGATCGCCATGGCCGTGGTCGTGGCCATGATGGTGGTGATGGCCGCCGCCATGATCGTGGCCGTAGGCTTCCTCGTGCAGCCAGCGCTTGACGTCGGCGCTCTTGGTCTCGGGATTGTAGAGGCCGGCGTTGAGCAGCTCGTTGGGGTCGATCTCGCCGCCGGTGATGGCGTGGAACGGCGCGCCGGGATTGAGCTGGTGCAGGCGGCTCTTGAGGGCGCTCAGCCTGGGCGCGTCGGCGATGTCGCTCTTGGTCAGCAGCAGCCGGTCGGCGACCGCGGCCTGCTTCACCGCCTCCTCGTGGTTGTCGAGCGTGCTGGCGCCATTGACGCCGTCGACCGTGGTGACCACGCCGTCGAGGCGGTAGCGCGAGGCGAGCAGCGGGTCGGTCATCAGGGTGTGCAGGATCGGCGCCGGGTCGGCCAGCCCGGTGGTCTCGACCACCATGCGCTTGAACGGCGTCACCTCGCCCTTGCTGCGCTTGAGGAACAGCTCGCTCATGGTGCGCACCAGGTCGCCGCGCACCGTGCAGCACAGGCAGCCCGAGTTCAGCGTCACCATGCCCTCGTCGTTCGACTTCTCGACCAGCAGGTGGTCGAGGCCGATCTCGCCGAACTCGTTGATGATCACCGCCGTGTCGGACAGCTCCGGCCGGCGCAGCAGCTTGTTCAGCAGGGTGGTCTTGCCGCTGCCCAGGAAGCCCGTCAGCACGGTGACGGGGATGCGCTGCTCGGCGGCGTTCTGCGTGTCGCTCATTCCTCGATCCTTCGTAGCCTGGCCGTTCCCGCAGCGTCGCTCGCGTCGCTGCCGCCCGGTGGCGGACGCGGCGCGGCCCGCGGGACGGCCGGTGCCGGCGTCTGCCAGAAGCGCTCGGCCTTGCCGAACGATTTCCACGCCTCGCCGAGCTTGCGGCGGCGGCGCTTGTCGCCGCCGGACGCCTGCCGGGCGAGGGCCTCGAGGGCCGCCGCGACGTCCTCGCTGGGACGCGCCGCGGTGGCGAGGTCGGCCAGCATGTGCTCGGCCATGGTGCGATCGTTCAGCGCGCCGAGCGCGCCCTGCAGGCGCGTCGTCGCCTCGATATAGGCCTTTGCCCGGGCGCGTGCCAAGGCCGACGGCGCGAAGGCGGGCTGCAGGAAGTCGGCGGCATAGCGCAGCTTCTTCACGGCGATGCGCAGCCGGTGCAGCCGTTCGGCGTCGAGCGCGTGGAGCTTGCGACCGCGCCGCTCGACCTTGGCGTGGCGCTCCTGCAGCACGCGGCGGGCGAAGCGATCGAGCCGCCGGTCGGTGTCGGCCGGCGGCAGGGCGATGAAGGCCGCGAGCTGGCCGTCGAAGGCATCGAAGCGGGCGCCGTCCAGGGCCGCCCGGGCGCGCTCGAAATGCGCCTGCAGCAGCCGGTTGGCGATGCGCTTGACCGTCGGCGGGACGTCCTCGACCGACTCGGTCATGAACACGTGGAGGTCGCGCGCCGGGCCGCACTCGCCGGCCAGCCACCTCGCCTCTGCCGAGAGGGCGCGCACGACCGGGCCGTCGACCGCGCTCTTGAACAGGCCGAAGGCGGCGCGCAGGCGGCGCAGCGCCACGCGGGTCTGGTGGATGCCGATCGGGCGGCGGCTGGCCAGCACGATGGCGCGATACTTCCGAAGGTCGTCGTGGCAGCGGGCCACGATATGGCGCAACGCGACATCGGGCGCGGTATCCGGGGCGAGGCCGGTGTCGGACGAAGCCATGCAGCGCCAGACCGTAGCGCTCCGCAGCGGCCGGGCAACCGCAATCTGCGACGGTTCGATGAAGCCCTTATGTTGTCATGGCGGCTGCGAATTGAGGCTCCTCGGGGCGATTTCGCTGCCCGGCCGGCCGGTTAGGCCCTGGCCTTCAGCCTTCGTTTCCGGTGGCGGCCGGTGGCCGGCCTGCCCTAAAGTCGCAGCCATGAGCATCGATCCGACAGCCTTCAAGAAAGGCATGCGGCATCTCGCGGCGAGCGTCACCCTGATCACGACCCGCCACCGCGAGCTGCGCGGCGGCCTCACCGCTACCGCGGTCTGCTCGGTATCGGCCGAGCCGCCGCAGATCCTGGTGTGCGTCAACAAGACGGCGAGCGCCCACGACCCGATTGGCGAGGCCGGCTTCTTTTGCGTCAACATCCTGGCGCCGTGCCATCGCAAGCTGGCCGAGCGCTTCGCCGGCATGGACGGCGTCGAGGGCGACGAGCGCTTCCACGACATGGGCGAATGGTCGACGCTCAGCACCGGCGCGCCGGTGCTGAAGGGCTGCCCGGTGTCGTTCGACTGCAAGCTGGTGACCCGCGTCGCCGCCGGCACCCACACCATCTACATCGGCGAGATCGTCGACGTCTGCCTCGACCCGGCGGCGATGCCGCTGCTCTACGCCGACGGCACCTTCGTGCACGGCGAGCACCTGAAGAAGGCTGCGGGCCAAGCCGCCTGACGGGAACCGTATGGAGGGGCGAAGCGGGGTTGCGCGTTCGCGCCAACCCATTATGTTCGCGACCCATCCCGACCGGGGCCCTGCTGGGGCGTAGCCAAGCGGTAAGGCAGTGGATTTTGATTCCACCATTCGGAGGTTCGATCCCTCCCGCCCCAGCCAGCTTTCCAACGAAGATCGGCGACTCGGGAAACGGCAGGAAACTCCAACGCTCGCTACAGATTCGGGTGGGCTCGCCGTCGGCTCAGGCGCAAGACCGATGACCTTCAGCGGTCCCATGCGAGCACCCAACGTCGGAGGGCGATAGCGTAACGAATGGCTTCCTGGCGTTCATCGCCACGCAAGCGCTTCCAGGGACAACCTTGTCTCAGCGATGTCGGTCGAGGCGGTTCCGCAACTCCTCGGCATGAGCGGCCTTGTAGCGCGCGCGCTCCTCGGCGGAACTGTATGGCATGCGGATCCACCGGCCGACCCCGGCGCTGGCGCCCGGCACCGCGATAGCCCAGCCATCCATGAAGACTTCCCAGCCCTGCTGGCGGAGGATCTTCTTGCTGTGGTGCAGCTTCGGCGCTTCGAATATCAACGTGGAGCCGGATTTCACGCCGTTCACGCTGATGCACCCGCCCGGGCCGGCGAAGTCCTCGATGTCGACATAGCCGAAGGCCGCCGGGATCTCCACGTCGGTGTAGCTGCTGTCGGCCGGGCTGACGCCGACCGGGATCGGGATGGGCAGAGCCACGCCGACATTGCCGCCGACATAGGAATAGAAAGCCGACTTGCCCATGGCCGGATTGCGAATCTCGAGCTCCTGGCCCTCGACGCCCAACAGCTTGATTCCGAAAGACACGCCGCCCCAGCCCTTGAACTGCAGCTTGCGCGTCAGCGGGCCGGCGTACTCAAGCGTGAACATGGTCGGCTCGCCGCTGAAATCCTGCTGCTGTGTCGCGACGGTCGACCGGAGCACGATGTCCACCCGGCGGTCGAAGCGCTGATGGCCCGAGGCGCCGGTCTCGCCCATGCTGGTGACCTTGGCGCTGTAGCGGACCATGTTCAGGACGAGATCCTCGCCGCTGTAGCGGCGAAGGCCGCCCTCGACATAGCTCGCGACCTGCTGGGCGCGCTTCAGCGCCAGCTTCTCGTTGTAGGCGGCCGCGCCGCGCGCATCGGCATGGCCGATGAACTCGAGCTTCACGCTCTTCGTGCCCGTCAGGCGGAGATAGCCGAGAACGTCGCCGATCAACCCATCGAGCGCCCGACGGTCGGACGCGTTGTCGATGGTCGCGTCGGCGGTCGGGAAGAAGATCATGCCGATCAGCGGGTTGCCCTCTGCGTCCGGCGTGCCGTCCTGGTAGACCAGGCGGCTGTCGAGCGAGGTCCAGCTGCGACCCTGGCTCGACTCCGTCGGGCGGATCGGCCGGAGCGAGGGCGGCATGCCGCGGCCGTGCGGGGAGTGCGCCCCGATGGTGACCAGATGCCCCATCACCTGGCCGCCGTGCGGACCGCGACCCCAAAACTCGTACACCTGTGCGCCCATTCGATCTCCCCTGGCCATGGTTGCGGATTCCGGCGACGCGCGCCACCGATTCCGAACGTGGGTGACCTCCGGCGCCGATTGGTGAGCCTGTCGGCACGGTGAACAAGGTGATCGAGAACTGCGGCGGCGAGGGACGTCGCAAAAGTGGCGTGTCGGACGCAAGCCGGCCGCTGCTGGTGACGATTGTAGCGGTTCGGCCGATCGTTCATGATCTCGGGCAATCTTGAGCGAATATCTGTACGAGGCAGCACACCGATGCGGTTCGACCTGGAAGGCTTCGTCGAGAAGTGCCGGAAGGCCGTCGAGGCAAGCGACAGTCATGTCGCCGTGCGGGAGCTCGTCGCCGAGGCGGTTTCCGACCCGGCAAGCATCATCGAGGCACTCGGCGAGCCGAAGCGGAGCGGTATCAACCGGATTTACCGGTCAGAGACGTTGACGATCCTGAACATCGCGTGGCCGCCGTTCATGACGGTGTATCCGCACAATCACGGCATGTGGGCCGTCATTGGCGTCTATTCCGGCTGCGAGGACAACATTTTCTGGCGCCGGCGCGGCGACGTGATCGAAGCGGCCGGCGCCAAGTCGCTGCGGGTGGGCGACGTCGCGCCGCTGGGGCGTGACATCATTCATACGGTCACCAATCCCATCGGCCGGGTTTCGTCGGCGCTGCAGCTCTACGGCGGCGACTTCTTCGCCGCGCCGCGCAGCGAGTGGGACCCGGAGACCTTGCGGGAGCAGCCTTTCGACATGGCGAGAACCAATCAGTCGTTCCGCGATGCCGCCGCTCGTTTCGGGTTGGACGGTCAGGACTCGTGACGAGTTGGTTCTGCAACTCTGCGGCGGCACCAAGCTGCGCGCCGCCGTCGGGCACGGCCTGAAGGCCCTTCGGGTAAGCGCCATCAGCTGACGGCAACCGCAATTGCCAGAAACTGATCCGAGATCTCTCGCGCGGAGAGCTCGCGCAGGCGCTGGTTACTCGGCCAGGGATCCAGGATGACGATCTTGTTGAGGCCTATCGGGCCGCTCTGGAACAGCTCGTTCTGCTGGTAGGTCGCGCCGACGATGACGGTGGCATGGCCGGCGGCCAGGTTGATGAGGGGCCGGCCAGCCTCGAGCTCGCGAATGAGCTCGCGCGCGCCACCGGAGCTCGCCCACATCTGCTCGATGTAGCCGGGCGGCCGGCTGTTGTCGCTGCCCGACGATATCGCGATCGCCATGCCGGCCTTGGGCAAGGCGCGTGCAGAGGCTTGGAACGGCACGCCGCGCCAATCGCGCCATTCGCCGGTGATGGTCTGCACGATCTGGACGACGTTCGCCCCTTCGCACTTGTAGGAGTTGAACAGCCGCTTCACGGCGGCCTCTTGAGCCACGCCCCTGCCGAGGGTCTTGAAGACCATCTCGATGCACGCCGCCCAGCACCAGCTGTCGCAGTTCTGCGTTGCCGCCACCCCGGGTTGATAGGGAAGCGAAACCTCGCACGTGCGAATCCCGAAATGGGCCGGCAGGCACCTCGACCGTGCGAGCGCGCCTGCCGGGGAGATCGCTGCGAGAGCGGACATGCCGCCAAGGAGCGTTCGACGTGAGATCATGGTCCTCACCAGATGGGTGGCTCATGTGACGAGCACCACTATTCCGGGCAGCCCGGCGACGGTCAACGGAAGCTTGGGAGATGGGCTGTCGACACGGTTGCCCGACCGCCAGCGCCAGAGGCAGGCGCTCGACGCTTGCTTGACCGAGCCCCCCACTTGACCCCGAATCCAAGCTTCCCGAATCGGCTCTTGAGGAGAGCAGCATGGCGAACGAGAACTGGATCGATATCGGTGCAGCGAGCGAGCTGTCCCGAATGCCCCTCCGCAGCATCGCCATCGCAAACCACAAGCTGGCTCTCTCGTTCAAGGACGACCAGTTCGGCGTCGTCGCCAACGCCTGCAATCACGCCGGTGGGCCGCTGGGCGAGGGCTCGCTTTCCGGCGACTACATCAGTTGCCCCTGGCACAACTGGAAATTCAACCGCCGCACCGGCAAGGGCGAGCCGGGCTTCGAGGAAGACGCGGTGCCGGCCTATGCGGTGAAGGTCGAGAACGGCCGCGTGCTGGTCGACCTGGCGTCGGCGACCAGGCGTACGCGAAAGCCCCATGCCCCCCATCCGTTGGCGCGAAAGATCGAGCGCGCTGCCGGGTCGATCCGCGTCGCCGGCATCTCGACCTCCGTGATGGACGAGGCCCATCCGCGCTTCTCCGGCTCGGAGCATCTGCTGCGCCACGCACTCGAATGCTGCGCCGCGTACGGCGCCGAAAGCAGGATGATCCGCCTGAGCGAGCTGCATTTCCGTGCCTGCGAGGGTTACTATTCGAAGTCTGCCCGTGCCTGCACCTGGCCGTGCTCGATCACGCAGATGGACGATAGCGACCAGATGGAACGCGTCTACGAGGCTCTCGTGCATTGGGCAGACGCCATCATCGTCGCGTCGCCGATCCGCTGGGGCGCGGCTTCCTCGCTCTATTTCAAGATGGCCGAACGACTGAACTGCGTTCAGAACGCCATCACCGTCCGCGACCAGGTTCTGATCCGCAACAAGGTCGCTGGCTTCATCATCGTCGGCGGCCAGGACAATATCCAGGGCGTCGCCGGCCAGATGCTGGGGTTCTTCGCCGAGCTTGGCTTCATCTTCCCGCAGTTTCCCTACGTGGCCCATTCCCGCGGCTGGTCGAGAGAGGATATGGAGCGCAACGTCGAGATCGTCCGCACTTCCACCGAGCTGGCCGAGGGCGCGGCGATGCTGGCAAAGCGCTGCATCGATCTGGCTTCGCACTTGATCGCGCAAGATCACGCGCCGACCTCGATCGAGCGCGGCGGCCGCAAGGCGCATACCTTGGAGACGGACAAGCCGGCCGTAGCCAGCGCGTGACCGCTGCAGCCCGTCTGTGAATCGTGAGCGTCACCCTTGAAAGACGTCTGCTCCAAAGGCCGACGGCATCACCGAGCGCCACCACGGCAATCAGCCGTTACAGCCAACCTCTTTCCCTGAAAGCGGAAAGGTCGACGCCTTGGGGCGCATACCAGCCGTCGCTGCCGTAGCGTGCGCCGAGCTTCTGGGCGACTTCCTTGTTGCCGAAGGGAATCCTGAGCGGGGTCCTTCCGCCGGCATCCTGCGCGGGGACGTTCGAGGACGGCTCGGCCGAGGCGCCGACGCTCTTTCTCTTGCCGCGGCGTGCCGCCGGCCTGGGCGCGGGCATTGCAGCCTTTGCGCCTGTACCGCGTCGTCGCTTCTTCGGCCGTGCGCCGGGTTGATCCGATGACGGTTGCTGCGCGGGCGCGACCGTCGCCGTGCCAGCGATGGCCGGGCCGCTCGCCGGCTTGCCCGGCGCGTGCCGATCGAGGAATGCCCGGCAGATCGCGCCCGACGTGGCGTAGCCCGCGGGCAGCGCGATCTGCTTCTGCCGGGCCAGGCTCTCGGCATAGTGCTTCATCGCCGGTGTCGGCGGCCGTGAGCTGCCGGCGCTTCCGCGCGCGGCACCGGGAGGAGCGAGGTCGCCCGCCGAAGGGCTGTGCGCCAGCTTGCCGATGATCCGCTGCGCGACGTCGCACACGGCGTCGATGGCGGCCATCATCTCCTGCTTGCCCACGACCACATCGTCGAGCAGGCACTCCATCTGCGCCGTCTGTCCGGGATCGACCAGGGTCGGATCGGCGTCCTTCAGCACGCCGAACAGCTTCAGCCCGGTGTCGGTGGGCACGATGGTCTTGCCCTGGAGGGTCAGGAACTCCTGCTTCTTCAGGCCGCCGATGATCTCGGCCCGCGTCGCCGGCGTGCCGATGCCCTTGGCCTCCTTCAGGCGGTCGCGCAGGACCTCGTCGTCGACGAAGCGCCATGCGTTCTGCATCGCCTCGATCAACGTGCCCTCGTTGTAGCGCGGCGGCGGCTTGGTCTCCTTGGCCTCGACGACCGGGTCGTGCAGCCGGGCCGGCTCGCCGTTGCGCAGGGGCGGCAGCAGTGCCGCGCCGTCGCCCTTCTCGTCGGCCGGCTGCCACTCCGGGAAGGCCGCACGCCAGCCCAGCTCGATGGGCTGCCGGCCCGTCGCCTTGAACGCGAACCCTTTGACGTCGAGCGTCGCGGTCGTCTGCCGGTAACGGAAGTCCGTCATGAGCGCGGCCAGGTAGGCGCGGGCGATCACGTCGAACAGCTTCTTCTCGTCGAGCGACAGGCGCGGCCAGACCTCGCGCAGCGTGTCGACCGTGTTGACGTTCGGGATGACGGCGTGATGGCTCGCCCCTTCGAGCCCCTTGTCGTGGAACGCTCCGCTCGCGCCGCGGCGAATCACGAGCGGGGTGGGGACCGGAATATCCTTGAAGGACTGGCCGACCTGGAGGCCGCTCACGATCCGGGGCGCGTCGGCGATCAGGCTTTCCGGCAGGTAGCGCACCTCGGCACGCGGATAGGTGATGATCTTCTTGCCTTGGCCGTCATAGAGCTCCTGAGCAATCTCCAGGGTCCTGGCGGCGGACCAGCCGAACCGCGCCGCGCAAAGCTTCTGCAAGGACGGAAGGTCGTGCAGCCTGGGCGGGCTCTGCCGCTTGTCCTCGACGCGCACGCCGAGCGGTCCTTCGAAGCCCCGGGCGGCAGCGGCGACGGCGTCGGCGACCTCGCGGCGGAGAATTCGCTCCGGCGGCGCATGGCGCATCTTCAACTCGCCGCCGACGACCTTCGCCGTCACAACCACCTCGAAGTAGGCGACGGGAACGAAATTCCTGATCTCCAGCTCGCGCTTGCAGACGATGGCGAGCGTCGGCGTCTTCACGCGTCCGACGCCGATGACGCCGCGGCCGCTGCGGCCCAGGATCACGGTGGCGGTCCGGGTGAGGGAGAGATTGTAGATCTGGTCGGCCTGCCGGCGTGCCACTGCGGCCGCATAGAGGCGGGCATACTCGCCGTTGGGCCTGGCCTGGCTGAACGCATTGCGGATGGTCTGGGAATCCTGGGCAGTGAAGAGCACCCGCATGACCTTCCCGCGGTACGCGTAGTGCTCGAGGATCTCCTGGCCGATCAGCTGGCCTTCGCGGTCGCAGTCGGTCGCCAACCAGACGCACGTCGCGCTGCGCAGCGCCTCGCGAATGGCTTTCAGCTTGGCCGCCTTGTTGCCGCCCGTCGCCGGGCGCGTGCCGTAGAGCCCGTCCGGCTTCAGCAGGATCGGCGACCAGCGCTTCCATTCGGGAACCACTTCCTCCGGCTCGAGGAGATCGATCAGGTGTCCCTCGGCCGGAAGCACGACGCCATAACGCGACCCGATCGCGGCGCGGACGTCCTTCGCCTGGCTGGACTTCTCGGTGATGACGATCTGGTCGGCCATTACAGGGTCGTTAGCGAGATCCCGACACCGTGAGTTTTCTGGAGCACATAAGGAACATCTGAGGTATGCAAGGACGTGAGGCCTTCGGTCAATGGTCAATGCCCGTGACCAACCTTGGCGCCAAGCTCTCCTCGACGATCCGCGCCTTCTTCCTTCTTCCGCCAGCGTCCGACACCGACGTCGCTCGGGGCCGGTCAGAATGCTGATTGTTGACATGTGCCCTCGCTAACTCGCCAGTTAGCGGGCACTCTTCTCACGCGACGGTCAGCTCGAAAGGACGGCCCTCGCGGACGCATACCCACGGAGCGATCTTGTTCGCCATCATCCCGTCGTCCGGAGCGACGCCCATCCGAGGGACGCATAGAAGACTGGCCCCTCCAGCCTCAATCGCTCGCTCGAGAGCCCAAACCCCAGGTCAGTCTGCACTCATGGACAAATCACGCGCAATCGCCGACGAAACCAGTATCCCGTCGTTAGTGCAAAGAAAGCCGGGACGCTAGTCATCAGTGGAGCAACAAAATCCCAAGCGTTTACATTGCTCTTATCAGAAATTATCCTTAGTACCACTGCAAAATAAGCAAAGCAGAATATCGCAACCTGCGCAAAAACGCCTATAATAATGGCGCTAGCCGCGCTCCGCAGCCGCGATCCCCTGTCATCGCAAGCATCTCTAATAACACTCAACCATGCCAACGCCGTATTCCGAGCGCTGACTACATTGCATTGTCCACTCTTACAGTTGTCTGCCGCTTGTCGCTCAACCTCATGGATCGCATCAAGATTGGAATAAAGCCTCCTAAAAATGCGCGAGTAAAAGTACAACAAGCAAATCAATACAAGATTGAAAGCTAACACGGGCCATCTTGCATCCACGAACGCAAGTAAGAATATCACAACACCGTCTATTCCTTGCATTCCCCGCCCCCTTTTTAATCAGAATGCTTCACTAGCTGCTTCTTATCGCAAGCGAGTAGAACAAGGGTAGAAACCAAAATGCTGCTAGGTATTGCAGCATACAGGTCCAGGCCCCATTCGACGTTTGAAACGCCAACAAATCGGTTCCATACTACCGGCAAGAATGCGGCAAAGTACCCACATACTATGGATCCAACGGCTGCGCTTGGTCGCACAGACCCATTAAGCAATGTGCGAACGACTGTCGGCACCAACGACAATTGGCACGCCCAAAAGACGAAAAGAAGCTCAATAAACACCTCAACTTGCTCCATGGCCCAATAAAACACGGTACCGCTAGCTATCACCACCGCCAAAGTTACCGTTCGCGCTCTGCGCAAGCCGAGATCAGAAGCCGGCCGCCCCCACATCAAATCGTTAGCAGCGGTGAAAGAAACTGCAGAAATTAAGCTATCGAAGGTGGAGAACATTACGCCTAAAAGTCCCAGTACAAACAGCAGCGCGATTAGCTGATGCAAGATATCCTTTGCGGACACTAGATGTTCAAACAAGACTTTTAGTGCAGAGTACGGCTCCGCGGAGACGGCCGCTCCTAGAGCGTCACGAAGCAGCATACCCATAAAGATGGCCAGTATCCAATTTGCCGTAGAATAGACCGCCGTAGACTTCAAGCTGGAGACTATCCGATTGCGACTAATCTCGAGTGCGTTGCCATCAAATTGTAGAGAGGCAAGGCGCTGCCATTGGGTCACGTCGATCAACTGGTAAACTAAATTGGCGAATAGAAGCCCGAATATCGGCAGCACAAAAACGGACGCAGGAGCAAAGAATTTTTGTGAAGATAGAAATCCGCTTATAGAGGATCCTGCCTCAGAGGAGTAGAGAAAGTATCCCGTAGCGCACAAATACAAGACGAATGACAGAACTGGAATGAATATTCCTCCGTCAATAGGCAATAAACGTCGAGATAAGATCCACCTTAAGCAAACAGCACCGAATAGGACACAACCCATTCCGCTAAAGAAAACAGCAGAAACACTTCCTCCAGCTCGCACCGCCATGAAGCAAAGTGAAATTCCTACCGCATGAAAGCCCAAGAACCCCAAAAGCAATTGCATGCGGTTTGTTGTAACAACCGCCCGAAATCCTCCATAAAGCATATACGTTGTAGGTATTCCGATAAGAACAACATAAAAGATAAGACGAAGCGCACCAATTGCCCCTACTTCACTGCTCGTCAGTGCGTCCGAAGATTGTGATGTAATAATCGCAGGAGCATTGGCTAAGAGATCGCTGACAGCCCACACCTCGTACATAGCCGACCCAACAAGGCCAGTGATCGACGCTATTGCAGCAACGGGAGCAAGTATACTCGCCATGCTGGCTCGCCCTAGAAACTGGTGTAGCGTACCCATTTCATTTTGAAGTAGAAATGAGTCAAAACGCCCTCTCGAAACGAAAGACTGCAAAACATAGAAACCAGCCCCCCAAGACAAGGGGACCAGAACTGCCCAAAATCCATATATGTATCCGTACGCCAAGAAAGCTGATAACGTCGCTACTTGAAAAGCATATGCGACACTTGTATCAATAAAGTCTCTCGAAGAAAGCGATCGTCCCGCGTAGAAATAGTCGCTAAATGTATCGCTCCTTCTCGCGAACAAAGCCATACCCACGTAAACGCCTGTGCCACCTATCAGGGCGAGCAACAGTCCAATAAAGAAGTGGCTCGGTTGCATTGCAGCAGACACCTATATTAATTAGTTGCTGGAAGGGCCCAGATTTGCCCAATCTCCTCATTTGGTCGCTACCTAGGATAGAGCATCATAGGCATGATTGTGATGGCGATGCAACTCCAGAGGGAGTGCGCTTCGTAAGCCCGATCAGTCGGCACACGAGCTTTCCGGCTTTGTTGCCCCTGAGGAGCCTCAATCGACGCACCGGTGAGAGTGGTTACAGGACCGCAGGATGCAGAAGTTTGTGTACACATGGGCCTTGGGGACGTTGTCCATGGCGAGGGGCTGGAGCGCTTGTGTGTCGGAGCGCCAGTTGCGGCGCTATTGGAGGTGCTACGATGAGCACAGGCTGGAGAGGTTTCGCGATGGTGGTCTGGAAAAAGCCCGCAGGCGAAACAGCGGCCGGGCGAGAAGAAGCACCTGACGCTGGCGCTGTATCGGGGTGCGTATCGCGGCTGGAAATGAGCCAATGGCATTGGCGCCTTAGGCCGAACATGCGCCTGCTGCGGGAAGCTCACGTAAGCGAGCACGCCGGGAGCGGCGCCTGTAAAGCAGGGCGACGAGTTTGCGTACCCTTTGTCGAGGCCCCTCGGCGACGCGCTACTGGGACGCGGACCTGGTCGGCGTCGATCCGAGCGAAAGCGGTGAAGGCCGGGAAGGCACGGCGGCCGTTGCGCCCGGCGTGGGGAGCACGTTGCCACATGAGAAGTGGACGCCGCAGCGCGCCAGACTGCGGTGAGGACCGTGGACTCCGCCGCCTTGATCCCTTCGTGGCATTCGGAGAACACCTGTCCGACCTCCGCGCAGGCCTCGGCATGTCAGCTTTGGCAAGAGGGCGGTCCAGAAGGGCCAGCCCCCGGAGGAGCAGTGTCCATGCCGAGCACCTCGCGACGGCCGTCCGTGTTGGCGCGCCAACCGCGACGGCGACGACTTGGACCTGCCGGCGGCCGTCGTTGCGGCCAGGCCGCTTACCCCCAGCTGCCCACGCCACTCCCCGAGGTACAACCCGAGAGCGCACTGATCCGCTTCCGAGTGGAGGACTATTTCGCCTTGACCGGCGCGGTCATGGCCTCCAGTGTGTGGCCCTTAGTGGCGTACTCGGGTGGCGGCTGGACGGTGTATTTCATTTTTTGGATCAATGACTAGCACGCTGGCCCAAGGTATGTTTCTAACGTGGAGACTGAGATGATCGTTTGCGGATACAACGAGCAGATGGGACGTGGTCTGAAGTTGCTGTTTGAGGGAGTGCACGCGACCATTTTAGAGCGAAGCAGACGAGATGAGTTGCCTTTTTCAGAGGTCCTGCGGCGGGAGATCATTGAGATGACCCGCATAAGCGGCGCGTTGAAAGCAGGGCAAGGCTGTACGCTTTCTATGCTCGTTGGACTGAATGCGATGGTTACCGCGCTGTTTGAGGATTTGCTTTCCTCTGGTGATCCGGACTTGGCGGACGAAGCAGTATTTATGAAGGAAGTCGACAAGATGGTTATAGCAGTTATGGAGTCCGATCAATACAACGCGCTGCACCGCCCGCCGAGTAAGAGCAGTGATACTATCATTGAGCGAAGTGCAGGTGCAGTGGGAGAATGGATGATGAAAGAGTACGCGAGTGCGCCGAAGTGATATGAATTTTATGCCTTAGGGCGTGATGAATGCAAGATGGGTCGCTCCGTAAGTGACTATGATGCCGAGCTTACCGAGAGCTACAAAAGCATCTATCGCGATTCCTCTCTGCATTGGTTGTTAACCCCGCTAGAAGATTTTGTCTGTGGGCTATTGCCTGGGCGGCGAGATATCGCGGTCTTGGATGTTGCTTGCGGCGTGGGCTCTTACTGCCGACGACTTAGCCTTCTCGGGTATCGCAACATTGTCGGAACCGATTTGTCGCAGTCACAGATTGCGGCATGTATTTCTTTGAGTAAAGGCGTTGAAGGTATTCAGTTTGCAGCACTGGATGCGCGAAAGCTATCCAACGTTCCAGAGTTTTGTCGACGCTTTGATGTCGTCAATGCAAGCTGGCTCTATGACTCTATGTTGAATGAAAACGAACTGCAAATGGCAGTGAACTCTGTGAGATATTGTCTAAAGAGCGGAGGAATTCATACCGGTATCACAATAAACTTTGATATACGACCCTCATATCCCGCTGAATGGAAGGACTTTGGTATATCCCTGTTGTTCGATAAGCCGGAAAACTATAAACCAAGCGATGGTGAAATCCTGCAGACGAAACTAGATGCTAGCGGCAGCAGAAATTCAATAGGGCCGGATCGAAAGCATGGGCTGCTTAAAATTACTTCCTGCTATTACTCAGAAGCCACTTACCGACGTGTATTTGCAAAAGCAGGTTTCAAGCATGTTATATTTTTTCCGGCGCGTTCGTGGCAGCTACCAATAAGTGACTTGTCCGAAGATGAACACGCAAAGATTAGACGATATGTCAAGACCAACCCTGAGATGATCGGGTTTCTCGCCGTTAAATCTTGAATTTCAGAAGCACAAAGAAGTAGTTGCCGCTCTCTTTGGGGATATTCGAGGAAGCAATTGAGTCAATTCGAGGCTCGACCCATGATGGCTGGGCTTAGGGTCTGTTGACGAAATAAACGGTTCACATTGAGGAGGTGGGAACGCTCACTGGTGAGTAAGCAAGGGGACGAAACCGTGAGGCCATTCTGCCGGCTTCCTCGTCGAGGTCCTTGAGCCCGCGTCCGATGGTGCTGCGCGCGATCCCGATGATCCGAGACACCCGGGCAATGCCACCCCGCGCTGTGGCATGCGCCTCACTCGCCGCAAGCAGCCGAAGCCCTCGCTCATGGCCTGCAACTGCCTCGTAACGCATGCGGATGGCGTCTGGTTCGATCACCAATCCCGCTCGAAGGAAAGCACCTTTTAGTTGATAATTGCGTTTCTCAGGTCGTTTCGTTTCGACTATTTCGCCGCAGACCCTGAAGAAGGCCGTAGATAAGTGGACGATCCGCGTGCCTAGCATTCTGTGCCGCTGTGTCGAACAGCTGTGCTCGCCTTCGCATTATTCTCACCGCTTCTGGCGCTGTCTTAATACTCAGTCTGTCAAGAATGGTGGTGGCGAGTGGCTGCAGGATTCGCTTCCCGATGACATCAGATCTCATCGTTCCCTCGATACGACCTGCGACCCACTCGATTCCTTGAACATCCACGGTTTGCTTCATTTGAATGCTCAGGCCCCCTGGCTGCCTGGCTGACCGCGCAACTGGTCGATTTTGCAACGCCGGTTTCTTGCGTCATGCTCGGCGGCGCCGATCTTCCTCGCGATTCCGCGCAGGTCAGCGACCGGCGGCGGGGACGTCGAATGGCAGACCAGCAGAATGCACCACCGGACCCTTCGGGCTCGCGCCTGAAGGTCTTCCTCGTGGCCACGGCCCTGATGGGCCTGCTGTTGGCGGTCGTGGGGACGATGCCGGCGGCGACGGCCCTGGAAGGCGTGCCGGGGAGGCTGGTCGTCGAGCTTCCGGCGTGGCTCGGCATTCCGTTCCTCGTCCTGATGTGCCTGGTGGCGCTCTTCATCCTGATGGTGGTGCTTCCGGGCGCGCGCCGACGACCGCGCAAGTTGATGGAAGAGCAGCGCTCGCTGGCCCGCATGGCCCTGCTGCTGCTTCTGCTTGCGCCGCTGTGGGCCGGCGTGAGCGAACACCTTCCGGCCGATCTCGGCAGCCTGCTGAGCGGCTTCGGGGGGCAACCGCCACCGCTCGCAGGCGCGGAGGCGGACGCGCCGCCCGCCGTTCGGTCGGCCATGGTCGAGGGCATCCTGGAGACCCTGCTGCTGGCGCTGGGCCTGATCGGCTTCGGCGTGGTGGCGTGGCTCTATCTCGCCCTCCTGCCGGAGCGCTGCCAGGAGACGCTGCCGCCCATCGTCCCGGCAGCTCTGCACGACGCGGTCGAGGACAGCCTCGACGACCTGCGCACCTTGCCCGACGCCCGCCTGGCGATCATCCGCTGCTACGATCGCTTCGAGCGGGCGCTCGCCGGCGCCGATGTCCGCCGTCCGCCCTGGCAGACCGCCACCGAGTTCATGCGCACCGCGCTCGCCCATCCGCTTCTGCCGGCCGATGGCGTGCGCGAGCTGACCTCGCTGTTCGAGGTTGCTCGGTTCAGCCGGCACGAGATCGGCCCGGCGCACCGCGAGCGCGCCTGGCACTCCCTGATGGCGGTGAAGGCGGCGCTCGAGAAGGAGGACGCCGATGCCGCCCGGCCGTGAGCGCATCTGGCCCGGCCTGCTCGCCCGCTACTTTGTGCTGGTCGTCGTGCTGGGCCTGGTCGCGACGTCGGCCTATGCGGCGTTCGACGCCGAGGACAGGCCCGCCGTGGTGCGCCTCGCGGTGGCCGCCTTCGTCATGGTCGTCCTGATCCACATCCACAGCCATTGGCGACGGTCCCTCGAATGGACGCCGCCCTCGGCCTTCGACCAGGCGCGGCGGGCGGAACCTGCCGAGCCCAAGGTGGCGCCCGTCCTCGTCCGCCTGCAGCGCCAGGTGGAGCACGGTGCCGCCAGCGGCCGCGTCTTCGAGAAGGTCCTGTGGCCGCGGCTCGTGCAGCTCGCCGAGGGGCGCGGCACGCGCGACCGGCTGCCCGACGAGCCGCCGCCCGGCCGCTGGCGCAGGCGGGGGCCGTCGCTTGCGGTCATCGCCGAGCTGGTGCGGCGCGTCGGGGGCGAACGATGAAGGTCGGCGAGATCCAGGAGCGCTGCCAGGGCGTTCTCGATGCCCTCTCGCGCGTCGTCGTCGGCAAGGACGAGGTGCTGCGCCAGATCATGGCGGGCATCCTGGCCAACGGCCATATCCTGATCGAGGACTATCCCGGCCTCGCCAAGACGCTGATCGCCCGCCTGTTCAGCCAGGCGCTCGAGCTCGGCTTCAGCCGCATCCAGTTCACGCCCGACCTGCTGCCGGGCGACATCACGGGCAGCTCGATCTACGAGCAGCGCGAAGGTTGCTTCGAGTTCCGCCGCGGGCCGATCTTCACCCACCTGGTGCTGGCCGACGAGATCAACCGGGCCACGCCCAAGACGCAATCCGCCCTGCTCGAGGCGATGCAGGAGCGCCAGGTCACGGTCGACGGGCAATCCTATGCCCTCGACCCGCCGTTCCTGGTGATCGCGACCCAGAACCCGATCGAGCTCGAAGGCACCTATCCCCTGCCCGAGGCCCAGCTCGACCGCTTCCTGATGCGCATCGCCGTCGGCTACCCGGGACGCGACGAGGAACGCGAGATGCTGCGACGCCGGCGCGAGCGCCGGCAGGAACGCGCCGAGGTGCCGACGATCGTGCCCCACGACATCCTGCTCGCCATGCAGGCCGCCCTCGAGGACATCCACGTCGACGCCACCCTCGACGAGTACATCGTCGACCTGGTGCGCGCGACCCGCGACGACAACCGGGTCGCGCTGGGGGTCTCGCCGCGCGGCGCGCTGGCCTTGCAGAGCATCGTGCGGGCGGAGGCCGCCTTGCGCGGCCGTGACTACGTCACGCCGGACGACATCAAGGCGATGGCCGTGCCGGTGCTGGCCCATCGCATCGTGCTGCGCCCCGAGCTGTGGGTCGCCCGGCTCTCGCCGGTCGAGGTCGTCGCCGACGTGCTGAAGCGGGTGCCGACGCCCAAGGTCGAAGCCGGCTGAGCATGCGCCCCTCGCCGCTGCTCGCGCCGCTCAGCGTGCTCACGATCGTGGCCCTCGGGCTGGCGCTCGCGGTCGGGCGCCCCGAGCTCGTCCTCGTGGCCGTGCCGCTCGTCGTGGCTCTGCTGTCGGCGCGGCGCCTGGGGGTGGCGTCCGGCATCGCGGTGACGGTGGTCCCGTCGGCGACCACCCTTGTCGAGGACGACTGCGTGGATCTGGTCCTGACCGTCGCCAGCCCACAGACGGCGGCGCCGTCGATCGAGATCTTCCTTTCCCTGCCGGACAGCTTCGTTTTCGTCGACGGCGCCCGCCATCTCGCGACCAGCCTCGACGCCGGCGACACGGTCGAGCGCAGGCTCGTCGTTCGTTCGACGGCGCGCGGCCGGGGCGTCGTCGGGCCGGTCACCTTGCGCCTGACGGACCATTCGGGCCTGTGGGTCGACGAGGCCATGGTCGCCTCGCCGGTGGTGATCGAGACCTACCCGCGGGTTCCCGAGATCCGGCATCTGCCTCGGCCGGCGCGCACGCGCTCCTCGTTCGGCAACGTCGTGTCCGCCCGCCTCGGGACGGGCCTCGAGCCGGGCGACATCCGCGCCTTCGTACCGGGCGATCGCGTGCGCCACATCAACTGGCCGGTCTCGCTGCGGCTCGGCAAGCTGCACGTCACCCAGTTCCATCGCGAGCAGAACGCCGACATCGTCCTGCTGCTCGACACGCTGGCGGAAACCGGCGCCCATCCCCAGTCCAGCGTCGATGCCTGCGTGCGCGCCGTCACGGCGCTGGCCACCGGCTATCTCGCCCAGAAGGACAGGGTCGGGCTGGTCGAGTTCGGCGGCTACCTGCGCTGGCTGAAGCCGGCGACCGGCCAGCGCCAGCTCGCCAGGCTGCTGCAGGCCGCGGTCTCGGCCGACCAGGTGTTCACCCACGCGGTGCGCGATCTCGACTATGTGCCGGCCACGGCGCTGCCTCGCCAGGCCCTCGTCATCGCCATAAGTCCGCTGATCGACGAGCGCTTCGCCAACGCCGTGGTCGAGCTGTCGGGACGCGGCTATGACGTGGTGCTGCTTGCCGTCTCCGCCGTCGAGCTGACGCGCCGCGTGCTGCCCGACACCCCGCTCGACGACGTCGCCTGCGCGCTGTGGCAGCTCGAGCTGGGCAATCGCCTGCAGCATCTGCGGCATAGCGGAATCGCGGTGGCCGAATGGCGACCCGAGGAGCCGCTCGACATCGCCCTGGCGTCGCTCAGCCGGCGCATGCCCGCGCGGGCGGTGATCCGATGAGACGACGCCTCGTGCCCGGTCTCGCCATCCCGGTTCTCGTCGGCGTTCCCCTCGCGATGGGAACCTCGTGGACAGTCGATCTCGCCGCGGCGGCAGGCGGCGTTCTCTGCCTCCTCGCCGTGTTGCGGGCCAGCCTGTCGTGGGCCACTGCCGGCGCGGCGCTCGCCCTGCTGTCGCTGGCCCTGGCGCGGCCGGATGCGTCCTCGTCCGCCGACCTCTTCCTGCTGGTCGCCTTCGGCTCGGCCGTGGTGCTGCTGCTCGACGGCACCCATCTGTGCGACCGCTTCGACGGCGCCGAGGTGGCGCCCATCCTGTGGCGCCGTCTCATCGGCTTGTGGGTTGCGCGTGCGGCGACCTCGCTGGGAATCGGCCTCGCCATCGCCGCCCTGGCGCCGCTGATCGCGCTCGCGCTGCCGCCGGCGTGGCTGCCCTTCGTCGCCGGCATCGGAATCCTGGCCGCGTTCGGCGCGGCGGTGGCGTGGGTCCGGCGCAGCATGGGCGGCTGAGCTGGGAGTCAGGAGACGAGTGCAGCGACCGTCGATGAGTTGATCTGGGTCAAGGTAGCGCGACGGCAGGCCGGTCGATAATGGTCATCTTGGATGGACGCATGAGACATAGACATGCTGCTGACTTCGCCGCCGCTGGTCGATCAGCTCGCACGCCGCCTCGAGGCGGTCCGTCGGCTCCGCTCGGCGGTGCGAGGATGGCGGCAGGACGAGGCGCGGCAGAGGCATCTCGACGAGGTCCTGTGCGAGGCGCGGGCTGCCATCGCGAGCGGCGAGCGAGCGGCCCTCGAGAGGGCGCTGGCGTCCGTCGACCTGCTGTCCCTCGAGCTTTGCGACGACTAGAGCACGATCTTCCTCGATCGAAGCACCAGGGAATGACTTTGCTCCCGGAGCGGCGGTCGGGCAGGGCTTGAGTCGCAGGTCCATCTGGCGCAAGGAATGTCGGCAACAGCCCCTGTCGGGGCAACAGGCGCGCGGGGGCGAGAGTATCCAATGGACGCAGAGGCTCACGCGTCGGCGATCGACGCCATTCCCTACAAGTCGGCGGACGAGCGCCGGGATGAGGGCAAGGAGCTGCGGCAGGCGGTGCCGCGTGCGGCACATCACGAGTGGAAGCCGCACAAGAGCAGGCGCGATCCGATCGACATCCTGAACGATTCCAACCAGGGTCGGCTTCCGGATCTGGTGCCGATCCGCTTCGGCCGCATGATGCAGTCGCCGTTCGCGTTCTACCGCGGCTCGGCCGCCGTGATGGCCGCCGACCTGGCGACGACCCCGAGCTCGGGCATTCGGGTGCAGGCCTGCGGCGATGCCCACCTGTCCAACTTCGGCGGCTTCGCGACGCCGGAGCGGCGCGTGATTTTCGACATCAACGACTTCGACGAGACGCTGCCCGGCCCGTGGGAATGGGACCTCAAGCGGTTGGTCGCCAGCGTCGTGCTGGCGGGGCGGCATATCGGCCTGTCGGAGACCGAAACAGCCCGGGCCGTCGCGGCCACGGCGCGATCCTATCGCGAGCGCATGGCGGACTACTCGGGCATGCGGACCCTCGACGTGTGGTACGACGCCATCGACGTGGATCGCTTTCTCGGGGAGATGGAAACCGAGGAGTCCCGCGAACGCGTCGAGCAGCGACTCGCGAAGGTACGCTCGAAGAACACGCCGGAGTTCCTCTTTCCGAAGCTCGTCGAGCATGTGGGCCAGACACCCCGCATCATCGAGGACACGCCTCTCATCTTCCATCCGACGGCCGAGCAGGTGCCCGGCATCAGCACGGGCTACAAGGAGGCCATTGGCCACTATCGCGAATCGCTGGGCGAGCATGTCCGGGTCCTGTTCGACCGCTTCCACTTCTGCGACCTGGCGATCAAGGTCGTGGGCGTGGGCAGCGTCGGCACGATGTGCCTGATCGCCCTGTTCCTGGCGGCCGAGAACGATCCCATCTTCCTGCAGATCAAGGAGGCGAATGCCTCGGTCCTCGAGCCTCATGCCGGGGCGAGCGCGCATGCCAATCACGGCCAGCGGGTGGTGGTCGGGCAGCGGCTGATGCAGTCGGCGAGCGACATGTTCCTCGGTTGGGGCGTCGGCCAGAACGGGCGCCACTTCTATGTTCGCCAGATGCGCGACATGAAGACCAGCGCCATCATCGAGGATTTCGACGCGGCCGACCTGCGGGCCTACGGGCGGGTTTGCGGCTGGGCGCTGGCCCGCGCCCATGCTCGTTCCGGCGACCCAGCGAAGATCGCGGGATACCTGGGGTCCAGCGAGGTCTTCGACGATGCCATGTGCGACTTCGCGGTAGCCTATGCCGATCAGGCGCAGCGCGACCACCGCGCCTTCGTGAGGGCGGTGCGCCAGGGCAGGGTCAACGCGCTCGTCGAGGGAGCCTGAGCGCCAGGTGATGGTGCCTGCGATCAATGAGCTGGCCTCGACCGCGGGCCACCTCGTCGAGCTGGTGGGCGTGCTCGTCCTGATCCTGGGGGCGCTGCTCGCGTGTGGCGCATCGCTCGTCCGGCTTGGACGGGGAGCCTCCCTGAGCGATGCCTACCATGGCCTGCGCGTCGATCTCGGGCGGGCAATCCTGCTCGGGCTGGAGTTCCTGGTCATTGCCGACATCATCGGCACCGTGGCCGTCGAGCCGACGCTGCATAATCTCGGCGTCCTCGCCGTCATCGTCGCGATCCGCACCCTGCTGAGCTTCGCGCTCGAGCTGGAGGTGAGCGGACGCTGGCCCTGGCAAAGGGGAGGACGATGAGCCGACTGCACTGGCGCTTCTTGCCCGGCACGCTGGCGATGCTGAGTGCCGCCGTCCTGGGCGCCTGCAGCAGCATTGGCCCCGGGTCGGTGGTCCGCGACCGCTCCGACTATGCGGCGGCGATCGGCGACTCGTGGAAGCAGCAGACCCTGCTGAACATCGTCAAGCTGCGCTACGGCGACTTCCCGGTCTTCATGGAGATCGCGCAGGTGGTCGCGGGCTACCAGATGCAGACCGCGGTGTCCGCCGGCTTCACCGCGCAGAACTACATTACGGCCGCCGTCGGCGGCCCCGCCGCGATCGGCGGCACGGCCACCGTCGGCGCGACCTACATCGACCGGCCGACGATCATCTATGCGCCGCTCACCGGGAACGATTTCATCAGGAAGCTGATGTCGCCGGTGCCGCCCAGCGCCGTTCTGTTCCTCCTCCAGTCCGGGTATTCCGCGCTCGTCGTGCTGCCCCTCACGGTCGACTCCATCAACGGGGTGGCAAACGAATCGCGGCGCTCGGGCATGTCGCGGCCGGCGGATCCGCAGTTCATCCGGCTGACCCAGCTGCTGTACGAGCTGCAGCAGGCCAACGCGCTGCAGGTCCGCATCGAGCGCACCAAGGATGGCGACACTGCGGCGATCGGGTTCCCGCCGGCCGGGCTTCCACCCGACGTGGCGGCCCGGATCGCCGAGGTGCGCAGCATTCTCCACCTGACGCGCCCGGCGAGCGGCTATGCCGTGCGCTATGGCGGCTACTCAGGCAAGGGCGACGAGATCGCCCTCGTCACGCGCTCGATGCTCCAGGTCATGCTCGAGCTCGGCGTCGTGGCGCAAATCCCGGAAGCCGATGTGGCATCCGGGCGCGCCACGCCCGGCTCGACGACGACACAGCCTCCGGGCGGGTCGACGTCCCCGCCGCTGGTCATCTCGAGCGGGCCGTCGCCGCCGCCCGATTCGTTCGTCGCCGTGCCCTACAAGGGCAAATGGTTCTGGATTGCCGACACCGACGTCCGATCGAAGCTGGTGTTCGGCAGCGTGATGCTGCTGTTCTCGATATCGGAGGTCGGCGTGCGAACGCCGCCGCCGGTCGTCACCGTCCCGGCCAACTGATCCGCGCTACTGCATGGAATAGACGAAGGGCGAGGGCAGCTCGCGGGTCTTGGGTTCCAGGCGTGCCTTGACGGCGATCTCGACGACGGCGGCCCGGTTGTCGATCAGGTAGCGCGCGGCATTGTCGAAGCCGCCTGCCTTGAACTCGGCGATCAGGCGGTCGATGTCCTTCTGGATGTCGGCCCGCAGGCTGGCGGTATCTGTCATGGGATGATGTCTTCCGATTGTCAGAGCTCGACCCGGCTCGAGACGACCGTCCGGCCGAGCACGAGATAGTCGATGCCGCTGATGCTGAAGGTCCTGATGGCGTCGCGCGGCGAATCGACCATCGGCTCGCCCCGCAGGTTGAAGGACGTGTTCATGAGGATGGGCACACCCTTGCGCCGCTCGAAGGCCTTCAGCAGGGCATGGAAGGTCGGATTGGACGCCGCCGTGACGATCTGGACGCGCGCCGTCCCGTCGGCATGAGTGATCGCCGGGATGACCGGCTTCTTCTCGGCGCGCACCGGATGGACGGCCAGCATGTAGTACTCCGGCGCGCCGGTTGCTAGGTTCGGCTCGAAGTCGAAATACTGGCTGGCGGCCTCCGCGGTGACGGCCGGGGCGAACGGACGGAACAGCTCGCGGAACTTCACGCGCTCGTTGACGATGCGCTTCATCGCCGGGTTGGTGGCGTCGGCCAGGATGCTGCGCGCGCCGAGCGCCCGCGGCCCCCATTCGGCCTGCCCCTGCACCCAGCCGACGACCGCGCCGCCGGCGAGAACCTCGGCAACGTGCTCGACCAGCGCCTCGTCGCTGGCATGCGTCGTGATCTCGTCGAAGCCGCTCACCGCGACGGCTTCCTTCACGTCTGCCGGGTCGAGCGGCGTGCCAAGATAGGGTGAGGCGAAGCCCTGCATGCGCGGCTTGCCGGCGACGCGATGGTAGTAGCTCGCGGCGGCGCCGATCGCGTTGCCGGCATCGCCAGCCGCCGGATGGACGAAGAGATTGTAGCCGCACTCGCGGATCAGGCGGCCGTTGGCCAGCGAGTTCAGGGCAACGCCGCCGGCCAGGCAGACGTTGCGCGTGCCGGCGATCGCCGACGCCTTGCCCACGACATGAAGCATCAGCTCCTCGGTGCAGCGCTGCACGCTCGCCGCGAGGTCGGCATAGTGCCTGCTGCTGCGCAGGATCTCTGCGGCCTCGGCGTCCGCGAGGTTGTCCGGCAGGTCGGAGCGCTGGACGGCGAAGTCGGCTTCCGGCTCGCGCGGCTTGCCGAAGCGGCGCAGGAACTCGTCCGTGTAGGGCAGCTGGCTGGGGGTAAGGAACTCGAAGCAGGATTGCTCGATCTCGAAGCCGCCATCGTCGCGCAAGGTAACGAGCTTGCGCACCTCGTCGTAGTATCTCGGCTCGCCGAAAGCGGCCATCCCCATGACCTTGTACTCGCCCTCGTTGACCTCGAAACCCAGGAAGGCCGTGAAGGCGCTGTAGAGCAGGCCGATCGAATGCGGCAGGCTGATCGCCAGCCGCCGCTCGATCTCGGCGCCGCGACCGACGGCGATGACGGCGGTCTCGTACTCGCCGACGCCGTCCATCGTGACAACGGCCGCATGCTCGAACGGCGAGGTATAGAACGCCGCCGCCAGGTGGGAATCGTGATGGTCGACGTAGGTGACCTTGTCCCGGGGCAGGGCGAGCTCGTCGCAGATCCTGCCGACCGCGTCGAACTTGTCGAGCTTGAACCACGAGTGGGTCACCGACTCGAGATAGGGCGGCACGTCCCTGGTATTCGTGGCGGCCTTCCACAGGGTTCGCGCCCGGCCCATCAATCCGCCGCTAGACCTCTGCTGCTCGCGCTGGTTGGTGGCCCAGACGATGCGATCGAACTTCTTCAGGGCGTTCTCGTAGTAGACGACGCGGTCGACGTCGCCGACCGAGAGGCCGGCCTGCGCGAGGCAGAAGTCGATGGAGCGGCGTGGGAAATCCGCGTCGTGCTTGATGCGCGTGAAGCGCTCTTCCTGGCCTGCGGCGACGACGCGCCCGTCGACCAGCAGCGCCGCCGCCGAATCGTGGAAGCCGAATGACAGTCCCAGCACCTTCATTGCAACGCCTCGCGCCAGCGGCCCCTGTCGATATAGGCCTTCACGATGGCGTCGGCATAGAGCTCGGCCAGCAGCGCATCGCCCGGCGGCATCAGATGCACGTCGTCGCCGAACACCAGCCGGTCGGGGGCGTGGGTCGACATCGCCGCGTCGCAGTCGACAAACGGGATCTCGTCGTCGCGCTTGAGGCTCTGCCGCAGGATTCGAAACATGCCCTCGACGTTCTGCGTGAACGGCGCGACGTCGGCGTTGCGGTTGTGCCTGAGCAGGCCAGCCTCCACGGCCGAGCGCTTCTTGCGGCTGGAGGCCGCCGGCTGGAGCCCCCAGACGAACATGCCGCCATTGGCGCGGACGATCTGGGCGAACTGGCGCTTGCGCTTGGCGTAGGCCTTGAGCACGCGCACCGGCTGGTTGATCGCGCGGTAAGGCAGCGAGCTCTGGGTGCGCGGGATGTCGGCGGTCTGGTGCAGGATCTGCGACCAGCCTTCCAGGTTCTCCTGGTAGATCACGTCCCAGTCGCCGAGCACGCGTGCATCGCAGAGCTGGCCGTAGACCGCGTCGTTGTAGCCGTCGTGGGCGATCACGATGTCCGGCTTCAGGTCCCAGCAGAAATTGGTGTAGCTCGTCATCTCGTTCATTACGACATGGCCGTGCTGCCCGAAGTTCAGGACGGTGAACTGCAGGTCGAGCTTGCGCTCCCGGCACCAGGCATTGAGACGTTCCTGCAGCAGCTCGGTGTACATCTGGTGATGCAGGCAGAACATGCTCCAGCCGGCGGAGCCGCCGAAGCAGGCGATGACCTTGTGGTTCCGCTCGCGCCGGGCGAGCTCGGGAAGCGAGTGCGTTATCCGGCAGCCGAAGGAGTTGATCGGCCCGATGCCCAGGAAGCGGAACAGATAGCCGAAGGGAAAGTAGTAGTAGCCCCAGGGCTCGCGCGGCGAGAGCTGGTTGAAGATGTTGGCGTCCATGTTCTGCAGCTCGGCGGCCGACCAGTCGCGCTTGTAGGGCACGACCCGTCCGCTGAACTTGACGCTCGACGTCGTCGCGCCGGCCTGGCTGGCGCGGTCGCCGGACTCCCAATGGGCGTTGTAGCCGGCCTTGTCGTCGTAGCTCTCGAGCAGCACGACCTGCTCGTCGGCCGCGAAGCGGCGCGGCACGGCGGCGACGTTCAGGTCGGGAAACAGGGAGCGATATCTCGGCACGACCGCATCGGGAGCGGCGAAGGACAGGCCGGTGCCGGCGCCCGCGAAGTGCGTCCTGACGCCTTCGACCTCCTGTCGCAGGATCTCGATCGGGGTCGATACCTCCAGGGGAAAAACCGCTCTGACAGTCATCTCGCTGAGACTCTTTGCATCTGCTCTAGGTCGCCGACGGCGGGATGCCGCATGCTAGTTCACGTTCGGGCCGGTGTCCGTGGGGTCATTCGGATTCATGCCGGATCTCGCGCAGGAGGAAGTCGGCGACGAGACGGTTGGCCCGTGCGTTGGGGTGAAAGTCGGTCGGCGCCAGGATGTAGTCGCCCTGCGCGAAGCGGTAGCGCGGGATGATGGCCTCCAGCGGCAGCGGCGCGAGGCCCGCCTGCTGCAGGTCGTACTCGAAGGCCACCATGTGCTCGGGAGTGAAGTCGTCGTCGCTCCACGACGCGACGCGATACGAGATCACATGCATGCGGATGCCGGGATAGAGCCTCTCGAGCTCGCGTCTGGCCTCGACCAGCAGGGCCTTGGCAAGCTGCGAGGCATCCGCCCGGCTGACCGCGTTCAGGCCGAGCCAGCGCCGCCAGTTCCACGGATCGGGATCCCCGAGGGTGCCGGCGCGGACAGGTCGCCCCGCCTCGTCGAGCCGGTAGCGCGGACCGTTGGTGCCCCACGGGCTCACCACGCCGACCGCCCGCCAGATGTGCGAAGGGATCATCAGGTAGACGGCATCGGTCGGCTTGCAGCGCACGGCGCGCGGGAAGCGGCCCGACTGGAGCCCGGCCAGGAACTGGTGGGGGCCCCATCCGGACACCGCGAAATTGTGGGCTGCGACCCGGCCGGCGCTGCGCTGCACGATCTGTGCGGCAAAGGTCTCGCTATCGCCCACGCCCGCGCCGAAGGTGAAGGAATCGCCGAACAGCAGGATGCAGGCATCGGGGCTCGCGCCGGCCTCGGGGACGATCCGGAAATGGTCGGCCCCGGTGGTGTAGACCGTATCGTAGATGATGCGTCCGTCGACCTCGGCGCGGGCCTTCATCTGGACGTTGGCCCGCGGGATGTAGCCGACATCGTCGGCCAGCTCGTAGAAGCCTCCGCCGTCGTGCCAGGCGACCTGGACGTGGGGCGACTGCGATCGATTCCACGCCGCGAAGGCCAGCACGGCCGCGACGACGGCGGCCAGGTTCACGGCAACCAGCACACCCCAATGCTTCCAGCTCTTCCTGCTCCTCACGGCGCGGACACTAGCCATCCCGGCAGTGGGTGAAAAGCGACCGGGAGGGGCTGCGCCCTTTCGCGCGGAGCGCGCGGCGCTGGCTTCTCAGTTCTCCTCCCCAGCGATGGCTGGGGAGGTGTCGCCGTCTCACGGCGACGGGTCATGAGCAACGGGACTGGGGGCCTCTGACCCCTCCGTCGCGTATGACGCGACACCTCCCCAGCTTCGCTGCAGCGAAGCTGGGGAGGAGAATGAGAAGATGGCGCCTGGGGGCGCCGCGTTCCGGCCAGTCTTCGTCGCGCCGCGCCCGGCCCGGCGTCAGATGGCGTCGAGGAACGCCGCCAGGCTGCGCTTGATGGGGGCGATCGAGGTCCGGTCGGGCAAGGGGGCATAGACGTCGCCGCCGAGGTCGGCCGGCATCTTCGATCCCGATTCGCGAATGATCAGGACGTTCTGCTTGCCCTTGAGACCGATGAAGTAGCCGGCCTCGAAGACCACGTTGTCGCGCGGCACGGCCACCGCGCTGCTGCTCTCGACGGCGAGATCGTCATCCCTGGTGAACAGGAAGATGCCGGCGATCGAGCGCGCCGCGGCCTGCTCGATCTGCTCGAGGATGGAGCGTCCTGGAATGAAGTCGGTCTGCCAGTCCAGCACGTTCGCGCCGAGGGCCTGAAGATGGACCTTCACCTCGGCGGCGATGCCGCTCGAGGTGCTGCAGTAGCCGAGAAAGACATCGCGCCGCTGCTTCAGCCGATCCACCCAGTAGCCGAACGGCACGCGGAACTCCTCGCTGTGCAGCCAGTCGACGTCGGCATTGGCCTCGAACAGGCCGAGATAGCCCGCGAAATTCATGTCGAACACGACCCGGCGCCGGATGTCCCGGTGCACCACGACGAGGACGGGCAGCCCCAGCGTGTGGGCGAGCGCGCCTTCGTATTGATTGAACTCGGTTGGAAGCAGGACAGGCGCACCGTGCGAATCGTTGAAGGTCCAGCGCGGCATGCCCAGGATGGCGGCACCGACGCAGCGCCGGGCGACCTCATCGGCGTCGCGCGGATGCCAGGACCTGGCCGCGGCGAGAGAAAGCCTGCCCTTGGGGTTGGTGAAGATCTCGGCGCAATAGCCCAGCTTCTCGATCTCCTCGACGATGCCCCATTTGAGCCGGTTGAGGTTGTCGGGCAGCCACTGGTCCGCCGGGAGGCTGACATAGATGCGGCGCGTGATCGGCATGTCGATCTCCTCGAGAGCATCGGCGCGGGCGGCCCCGGCTTCGGCCAGGCCCTGTCTCCCTGGATGTCCCGAGCCAGCCGTCGGAATATGCGATGGCAGCCGGGGACGGATGCGAAGTCCAGCAGGCTCGAATGAACGCGACGGCCACTATCGTCGGTGACGGCGCGACGCAGCAGGCGAATGGCTGCACAATAGGCCAGCTCGTCGCCTGATGCCACTCGACGAAACGGGCAGTGTCTCGGCTTGAATACCTGAGATACCTACCCCGTGCGGATCGGCCGGATGCTTCTCGGCACGACCTTGGTTCACGGACCGTCGGCGTCGAGCACGTACTCGCGGCGCACCACCTCCGCGCCGCGCGAGCGGTACAAGCGGGAGCGGTCCGCGACGTGACGGAAACCGAGCCGCAGAAGGATCCGGCCCGAGGCGGGATTGTCGGCGGCGTGGCCGGCCACCAGCCGGCGGAGGCCGAGAGTCCTGGTCGCGAAATCGTGCACCGCGCCGGCGGCTTCGCTGGCCAGGCCGCGACCCCAGTAGTCCCGCTCGAGCCAGTAGCCGAGCTCACCGCACCCGTCCTGGATCTCGTCCACATCGGCGCAGCCGATGACGCGGCCGTCGGCCACGACGGCGAACCGATAGGCCGTGCCCGCCCTCCATTCGACCGCGTGCTCTCTCAGCCAGGCGGCGACGTGTTCCAGCACCGGCGGATAGGCCGGGAACACCAGCATGCGCGTGACCTCGAAATCCGACCGGATCTCGAAAACGCGCTGGGCGTCCTGCGGCGTGAAGGCGCGCAGCAGGAGGCGTGGCGTCCGTAGCGTGAAATCGAGCAGGATGCTCATGATGCGGCATCCTACGCCCTCCGGCCGATTGCGCGTATTGCAGCCTCGAGCCCGGCGGGAGCGGGGCGTCGGAGGGGCACGCTGCCGGTCGACTTGCCGGCCTCCCGCCGGTGCGCGATAGTTTCGTGACAAAGGGGGGCCGCCATGAAGCTTGGACGTTGGGCCATGTTGCTGCTGGTCGCCTGCGCCGTGCCGGCGGCAGCGCAAATCAGCATCCCTCTGCCGGGAACCGGTGGCTCCATCCAGATCAACCCGCAGCCGGACCAGCGCTACCAGGACCCCAATCGCCCGTACTACGGCACGGCGAGCTCGATCCGCGTGCTGGGTGCGGTCTACGGCCGCAATTGCCGTGGCCAGCGCGGCGCCAACGTGACCGACGACCTGGTGCGCTATTGCCAAGGCCGCGACTACTGCGTCTACCGCATCGACTATCGCCAGATCGGCGATCCGAGCCCGGGCTGCGGCAAGGACTATCACGCGCGCTACATCTGCCGGGACGGCGACGTCGAGCGCTACGCCTCGGCGGGCGCGGAGGCCTCCGGCCAGTCGGTCATCCTGGATTGCCGCCGCCGCTAGGACCACGCGGCGCCGCGCGTCGATGACCGGCTACGCCACCGGCTCCGCCCTGCTCGAGGTCGCCCGATCGTGGCGGCCGCGCCTGCTCGCCGAGCGCGACCGCATCGAGGCGCAGCGCCGGCTGCCGGACGTGCTCGCACGCGATCTCGCCGAGGCGGGCTTCTTTCGCGTCTTCCTGCCGGCGGCCTATGGCGGCCTCGATCTCACGCCGATGCAGGCGATGGCGGTGTTCGAGGAGCTGGCGCGCGCCGACGCCTCGGTCGCCTGGTGCGTGTGGAACGGCAATACCCATTGGGTGACGGCGCAGCTGCCGGCGGAGACGGCGCGCGCGATCCATGCCTCGCCGGCGGTCATCACGGCCAACAGCACGCGCGCCTCCGGGCGGGCGCGCGTCGTCGAGGGCGGCTACCGGCTGAGCGGCCGCTGGGCGCTGGTGAGCGGCTGCGAGCTGGCGTCGTGGCTGGTTCTGCTGGCCGTCGTCCACGACGGCGACAGCCCGCGCCTCGCTGCGGGCGGCGCCCCCGAGACCCGGTTCATGCTCTTGCCGGCAAGCGAGTGCACGATCGTCGATACATGGACCGTCGGCGGGCTGCGCGGCACCGGCAGCCACGACGTCGTCGTCGACGACCGCTTCGTGGCGCGGAGCCACACCGCGTCGCTCGCCGATCCCCATGTCCTGGCCGATCCGCGCTGTCGCATCCCGCCGTTCTCCAAGGTCATTCCCGGCCTCGGCGCGATGGCGCTCGGCATCGCCTGCAATGCCATCGAGACGCTGATCGGGATCGCCAGCGAGAAGGTGCCGCAGCGCACCAGCCAGTCCCTGCGCGAGAATCATGGCGCCCAGGCGCGGGTCTCGCAGGCCGAAGCGCTGGTGCGCTCGGCGCGTCTCTATCTGCTCGACAGCCTGCAGCAGCTCTGGGGTGCGCTGCTCGACGGCCGCGGCGTCACGATCGAGGCGCGTGCGCAGGCCCGGCTGGCGGCATCCCATGCCGTCGCCAGTGCGGCCCAGGCCGTCGACCTGATGTACGGCGCCGCGGGCGCGACGGCCCTCTACGCGTCCTGCCCGCTCGAGCGCGCCTTCCGCGACGTGCACGCCATCACCCAGCACATCGGCGTCAATCCCCGGGTGATGGAATCGACCGGACGGGTCCTCTTCGGCCTGGAGCCCGACACGCCGCTGCTGTGACGTCGATGGAGTTACAACCCCTGCGCGCCGGCGACGGCGATGGCCTGGCCTGTCACCCAGGACGCGAAGGGCGAGGCCAGGAACAACGCGACGTTGGCCACCTCTTCGGCGTAGCCCATGCGGCCAAATGGGATCGACGCCAGCGTGGCGTTGTATAATGCGGGATTCTCGGTCTTGCGCCGGTCCCACACGCCGCCGGGGAACTCGATCGAGCCGGGCGCGATGCAGTTCACCCGCACACGATCCTTGGCGTACATCGCCGCCTGCGTGGTGGTGTAGTGGATCACCGCCGCCTTGATGGCGCCGTAGGGCGGCTGGCGCGCCGCCGGGTGAAGCGCCGCGATCGACGAGATGTTGATCACGTTGCCCTGGCTCTGCCTGAGCGCCGGGAGCGCTTCCTGCGTGGCGTGCACGATCGCCATCATGTCGATCGCGAGGCTGCTGCTCCAGCCCTTGTCGTCGTCCGACCCGCCGAAGGCCGACGCGTTGTTGACCAGCAGGTCGACGCCACCCAGCGCCGCAATGGCATCGCGCACGTAGCCGCGCACCGCGTCGCCCCTGGCGAGGTCGGCGCTGGCGGCATGGGCCTTGTGGCCATGCCTGGCGATCTCCGCCCGGGTTTCCTCGAGCACACTGGGATCGCGGGCGCAGATGGAGACGTCGCCGCCGCAGGCTGCGAAGCCCACCGCGATCGCCTTGCCGATGCCGCGGCTGCCGCCGCAGACGATGGCCTTCTTGCCGGTGAAGTCAATTTTCATCATTTCCTCTTCGTTCGGGCGGCTGTGCAGAAGCCGCCATCGCGCTTGCAGGTCTCTTCGCCCCCGGCCACACCCGCAGGCCGACGTCCGCCTCGACGTCCCTCGACCTCGCTGACGAGGAGGTGTAGCCGCGACGGGCGTGTCACGAACGCAGGAGATCAGCGTGGCGCAATCGAGGGCCGGCAACAATGGTGCCGCGGGAGTTCCTGCCTGATCTGCGAAATGACGTGGGTGACCGACGTCCATCTGTTTGTTCAGGGAACCACGAATGGTAAATCCGCCGGACAGCAATCACGACAGGCCGGCGATGTCGAGTTCGCAGCAGGATCGTTCGAACGCACAAATCCACGCGGCCCCTGCCGCCGGCCCGCTGGCCGGGATCAGGGTCATCGACCTGTCGCACGTCTACAACGGTCCCTACGCGACCTTCCTGATGGCGATGGCCGGTGCCGACGTGATCAAGGTCGAGCCGCCGGGCGGCGAGCATCTGCGCAGCCGCGGCGACCTCGGCGGCGCCGATCTGCCGTTCGCCATGCTGAACTCGAACAAGCGGTGCGTGACGCTCAACCTGAAGGAGGCAGCCGGGCGGGCGCTTCTGCTCGAGTTGGTCGCGCGCGCCGACGTCGTGGTCGAGAACTTCGCGCCGGGGGTCACTGACCGGCTGGGAATCGGTCCCGCCGCGCTGCAGGCGATTAACCCGCGCCTGATCTACGGCTCGAGCTCGGGCTACGGCAAGTCGGGACCCTACCGCGACTATCCGGCGATGGATCTCGTGGTCCAGGCCATGGCGGGCATCATCGCCACGACCGGGCATGCCGACCAGCCGCCGGTCAAGGCCGGCGCGGCGGTGTGCGATTTCAGCGCCGGCGTCCATCTCTACGGCGCCGTCGTCACGGCGCTCTTCGAGCGCGAGCGGACGGGCGTCGGGCGCGTCGTCGAGGTGTCCATGCAGGACGCGATCTACGCGTCGCTGGCGTCGAATCTCGGCATGCTGCATGCGCGCGGCAGCGCCGCGCCGGCCCGCACCGGGAACCGCCATGGCGGGCTGGGCGTGGCGCCCTACAACGCCTACCAGGCGAGCGACGGCTACGTCGTGATCAACGCGCCGGGCGACCGGCATTTCCGCGCCATCCTCGAGGTGATCGGGCGGCCCGAGCTGGCGGACGACCCGCGCTTCGCGACGCGCGGGGCGCGCGTCGCCAACATGGCGGCTGTCGACGCGACCGTCGAAGGCTGGACGCGGACGCAGAGCCGCGCCGAGGCGGCCGCGAAGCTCCTGGCATCGTCCGTTCCCTGCGCGCCGGTGCGCGAGCTGTCGGAGGTGATCCTCGACCGGAACATGCACGCCCGCGGCAGCCTTCAATGGGTCGACCACCCCGAGGTCGGCCGCGTGGTGCTGCCGCATTCGCCGCTGGTGTTCGAAGGCGCCGAACGGGTTCCGTTGCAGCCCAGCGACCGCCTGGGCGCCGGCAACAAGGCGGTGCTCGGCGAGTGGCTCGGCCATTCCGATGCCGAGCTCGAGGAGTGGGCACGTGACGGCATCGTCTGAGGGCCACGTTTCATCGTCATCCGGGGGGCAGCGACGCGGCGCAGGGGCGAGCCCCGAAGCGCCGAAGAGAGGGCGCAGGGTGGGAATGTGATCCGAACCTCGCCGACGTACAGTCGGGGCAGGGGCGTCGAGGATCTTCGCGCCGCTCGGGACGACACTGGAAATTGGGGGACACAAGTGAGCGATACGGCGGCACTGAAGGTCATGGCGCGGCAGGCGATCGACGATGCCGCGGCGACCCTGGTCGACATCAGCAACCGCATGCATGCCGAGGTCGAGCTCGCCTTCGAGGAGGCGAAGGCGCAGGCGTGGCAGTGCGCCGCGCTCGACGCCGCGGGCCTGTCGGTCGAGCGCGGGCTAGGTTCGCTCGCGACCGCCTTCCGGGCCTCCCGGCGTGCCGGCCGGGCCGGCCCGCGCATTGCCTTCCTCTGCGAGTACGACGGGCTGCCGGTCTACGGCCAGAGCTGCGGCCACAACGTCGTGGCGGCGGCGGGCGTCGGCGCGGCGATCGGGCTCGCCCGCGTGATCGACCGTATCGGCGGCGAGGCGGTGGCGCTCGGCACGCCGGGCGAGGAGGGCGGCGGCGGCAAGAACATCCTGCACCGCGAAGGCTTCTTCGACGGCATCGACGCCATGATGCTGATCTATCCCGGCATGGACGACATCGCCCATTCGCGAACCGTCGGCGCGACCCGCGTGCAGGTGGCCTATCACGGCAAGGCCGCCCATGCGGCGGCGCGCCCCGAGCTCGGCATCAACGCCCTCGATGCCCTGCTGGCCGCCTTCAACGGGATCAACGCGCTGCGCCAGCAGCTTCCCTCCGACGTGCGCGTGCATGGCATCATCACCAAGGGCGGAACCCTGCCCCAGGTCATCCCCGATCACACGTCGGCGGTGATCACCGTGCGCGCCAACGATGCCGCGACCCTGGCGCGAGTCGTCCCGCGCATCGACGCCTGCCTGGTCGGCGCGGCCGAGATGACGGGCGCGCGGCTGGAGCGGACGTGGCCGGAACGGCCGGGCCGCGAGCTGCTGAGCAACGCCGCGCTGGCGGGGAGCTTCGAGCGCAACCTGCGGGCGCTCGGCCGGACGCCCCGGCCGCGTGACGAGCTGTCGGGCGCGTGGTCGGGCGACACCGGCAACGTCAGCTGGTTCGTGCCGACCATCCAGCCGCAGATGGCGATGACCGGCCGCGATGTGCCGCCACACAGCCACGAGTTCCACGCCGCCTCGATCGGCCTGGCCGCCGAGCGCTGCATCCTCGATGCGGCCAAGGCGATGGCGATGACCGCGATCGACCTGATCGTCGATCCCGGTTTGCTGGACGCGGTGAGGAGGGAGTTCGTCGAGACGAGCGGCGGCCTGAGCACGTGACGGGTCGAACAAGGCTCTTCCGGACCGCGAGCGTCCCGCTCGCTCATGACTTGTGAGCGAGCACAGGTCTCTCCCAGGAGATGACCGGCTGAGAATGGAAATCTCCGGCCGATGGAACGGCTCGCCGCGGCACCGCGGCGAGCCTAGTAAATGCAAATGACAAGCGTTCGCATATAGGCTATAGTGCGCTCATGCCCGACAGCTTCCAGACCCGCGATTCCCGCCTCGTTGCGCTCGACCACCTGCTGACCCGCCGGTCGGTGGGCCTGCTGCAGGACCCCGCTCCGCAAGGCGCCGATCTCGATCAGATTCTCGAGGCCGGCCTGCGCGCGCCCGATCATGGCCGCCTGCGGCCCTGGCGATTCGTCACTATCCGTGGCGAAGCCCGCATCGCCTTCGGCGAACGTCTGGCCGCCGCAGCGGCCAGACGCGACCCAGAGGCGGCCGCCGCCCTTGGGGAGCGGGCGCGTGCCTGGGTGCGTCGCACCCCGCTGCTGATTGCCGTCGGCGCGGTCGTCAAGGACGGCAAGATTCCCGAGTTCGAGCAGGTGCTGTCGGCCGGTGCCGCCGCAATGAACATGCTCAATGCCGCCCATCTCCTGGGCTTCGGCGCCATGTGGGTGACCGGCCCCAATGCGTACGACGCCAGCGTCAACAGGCTGCTCGGCCTCGAGCCGCCGTCGCGGCTCGTCGGGTTCCTGACCCTCGGGACGCCCGCTCCAGCGCGGCCGGAAGCGCCGCCGCGGCCAGAGCGCGCCGCTCACGTGGTCGACTGGCGGCCGCCCGCCAACTAGCGAATTGCAGCCCAGGTTCCTCGCATTGGAGAAAACGTACCCAGGTGCAACTGGGCTCGGGCCGCCATCGTTTCTCGCGGCATGTGTACGAAGCCAGACCTGCAAACGGTCGTCACGTGCCTTGCCGATCTCGAGGTGCGGATTGGAAAGCAGAGGCTGCTGGTCGACGTCTTGCGTGAGTTGGGCGACGCAGCGGAGGCGGACAAGGCTGCATTGCGGCTCGAGCATCTCGAGGAGTCGCATGGTGCGGTGGTTCTTTATCGAGACCTGCTGCAGGAAGAGCTGAGCAGGAAGCGCTGCGTCGACTAGAACGCGACATTCCTCGAGCGACGCGAGCGAGGGAAAGAAGCGGACGTGATCGGATGGCAACCCGGCGTTTGCTGCACCGTTCCGGCGAAGGGGCATCGGACATACCATGCCCGGCATGTCAGGAGGTTCGCCTTGGCCAAAGCACGGCACGACGATCGCCGGCGCAGCACGCGCGGGACCGCTCGCCCGACCGGCCGATCGCAACAAGGACGCTATGGCGGCATGGCTCCCTATTCGAAGCATGCCAACGAGCACAACTACTGGGCCGGCTACGACGAGGATCACACCTCCCAACCGGGAAAGGCCCCGGAGGACACGCGGTCCGATGCGCGCATCAGGGAGCACGTCTGCGCCGTCCTGTCGGAGGACGCGCACGTGGATGCCCACGAGATCGCAGTTCGGGTCGAGAACGGCGAAGCGACGTTGAGCGGCACCGTAGACGATCGTTCGACCAGCCGGCGCGTCGAGGATCTGGTGGCAGAGATCGGCGGCGTCGACGCCGTCAGGAACAACCTGTGCATCAAGGAACGAGGGTGAAGCGGTCGCCGCCGAGCCGTCGTCCGCAACCCGGAGGCGACGCTAGTTCAAGACGCGAGACCGGTCGGCGAAGGCAGCGTCGCCGGCGTCGAGCCACGCTCGGCGCTGCAACGGGGCGTCCGCTTGCGCTGGCAGCGGCGGGCCGAGATGAAAACCCATCCTGCTCAGAACCTCGATCGCTTCGGAGCTGTCGGCTGGAACGATGTTCTCCAATTCGCCGAACTCGGACAGCATCTCGCCCACGACAAGGCGAGAGGAGTCCGCCAGATCGTGGCGATCCTGCTCGTCGGCCTCGATCAGCATCATCCAGAGGCGCCCCGTTTCGGGCTGGTCGGGGGCGGGCACGACACCCCACAGGGCGGCGGGCGTACCGGCGAGGTCCCGTGCCGCCCAGAGCTGCCGGCTGAAAGCGCAGCTGCGCAGCAGGTGGTTGACGGCCGCGGACGCGGACGTCCCGCCGTTCTCCGTCATCCTGTTGGCAATGTGAGCGACGTCGGATGCCGTCGCCGCTTGCACCGTGTAGCGCATCGTTCGCTCGCTTCCTGCTCCCCGCACCTTGATTGCTCAATGGACAGGACGCCGCGAGGTTGCGATGGAGGCCGGCGACGCGCGGCGTGAGTCGCACCTGGGGACCCCCCGCGTATTCTCGAGGGCTCACGCGAAATACGGGGAACATGCCTGGAAGTGGTAGCTCGACGGGTTGCGCGATCGGATGGTCGATGGCCGGAAGCAACTCTCACGCGGATCGCGGAGCGGCTCAAACTGCGAGCCTGGCGGAAGGTTGCACTGGCTTTCTCGCAGTCACTGGATTGTTGCAACCAAGTCACACCTTGCGGCGTTAGTGTGGCATGAAAATCCCCGGACCCCGCGTGCTGCTGGCCAAGCAGAGGATCATCACCGAATTGGCCGCGCTGAAGGCGCTGGGCGTCAGCCGACGTGCCGCCTCCCTGAAGCAACAAATGCTGAAGCTCGCTCAGCTGCGCGAGCTCGACGGCGATATCGGTGACCTGCGCCGACAGGCCGTCGCCAAGCGACCCCTCGCTCAGTTGGCCGACTGATGGGCACTCGCGGGCCGGACGCCACCCCGGCTGGCCATGGTTCGCTACCTACGCACCGTGAGGTCATGGCCGCTAGCTGACGGATTACCGCTTCGAGGGGCTCACTGGTTCGTCCTCCCTGCCCCGGCTCCCGTGCGTGAGCTGCGTGTCTGCGTTCCACGCCGCCGCGAGAGATTCCATTTTACGCTATGAGTGCAGACTGTCGCGTGTGGAAAAGAGAGCCAAGGGGCGACGGCGGCACAGGTCCTTCAGCGTGATGCCGGGTCGGAGCACGGTCGGCTGAAAATTGTCCAGGACGTCGAAGAGCGTGGCGGAAGACGACCGGAGGTCCAGACCATGGGCCGGCCACTCCAGGGTGAGGCACGGCTCCGTTCCGTCCACGTGCAGCCGGCTCGGCAGGCGCGGAACGATCGCCAGGATAAAATCTCTGCCGACCCGCCGGCAGTAGGCGAGGGCGGTTTCGCCTGACGCGCCGCTGAGGCATATCGGCTCGTAGGTTCCATGAACGAATGGCTCGGGCCACAGGCGGCGCAGCGCCAGGGTGCGAACGATCAGGTTCTGCTTGGTGGCGCCGCTGCGCCACGACGCCGGCGAGCCTTCCTCGATCGATCGAATGCGGGCCGCATGATCGACAGGCCGGCGGTTGTCCGGATCGACCAGGCTGAAGTCCCAGTATTCGCTGCCCTGATAGATGTCCGGAATGCCCGGCACCGTGAGCTTCATCAAGACCTGAGCCAGGCTGTTGACGGCGCCGGCCGGCGCAATCGACTGGATGAAGCGAAAAATCTCCTCCAGCAGCGGGCTTGGCCGGGCCTCGCCGACCAGGCGCAGAACCAGGCTTCGCGCCGCCGCCTCGTAGGGCTGGTTGGGCGTGCTCCAGTCGCTCGCGAGCTTGGCCTCTCGAAGCGACTTCTCCTGCCACGCGGCGAGACGGCGTGCGAAGTCTGCCCGGCCCGCGGCATCGGCCAGCGCCAGGTCGAGCGGCCAGGCACCGACGACCATCTGAAGCAGCATCGCGATGTCGCCTTCGGTCGGCATGCCGCCGCATCGGAGCGGATCGAGCGCGGCGATCCAGCGCACCAGCAGGCGCGACCATTCGACGGCGCGCTCGCTCAGCACCGCGAGGCGAGCCCGGACATCCTCGCCGCGCTTGTGGTCGTGCGTCGCCGTTGCCAGCAGGCCTGTCGGCGGACGCTCCATCATGTGGCGATGGAACGCTTCCGCCGACAGGTTGAACCGGCGAATGTCGAAGCCGACGTCGTTGCGCGACAGCAGCGGGCCGTGGCGATAGAAGGCGGTATCCTCGACCGCCTTCGCGGCGACCGGCGCGCTCAGTTGCTGGAAGCGATGCAACGGACCGATCATCGGCCCGGGATCGCGGAACCACCTCTCGAGAGTGGCTAGAGTGAAGACGTCGTTCGGCAGGATGGAACGCCGCGCTCCGGCGAACGCCCTGTCGAGCGCGGGGCCATCCTCCGGCGTGCCATAGGTGCGGTAGACCGGGAAATTGACCAGCAGAAGCTCGAGCGTCCGGCGCAGCGATGAACGGGGGAGATCGGTCATCCCGGCGGCGCGCTCGAACGCGGCGGCGCAAGCCTCGAGCGGCGCGGCGAAGCTGCGCGCGATAATCTCCTGCCGGGCGATCGTCTCCTCGGTGTCGAATTCGGGTGGGCGACGGCTGAGCGCTGCCCAGGCATCCTTCAGGATCGCCTCGCCGGCGGCATCGTGCTGCAGCGCATTGACCTGATCCATGAAGTCGTAGCCGGTCGTGCCGTTGCAGCCCCACGACGATGGCAGGGTCTCGCCGTGCATCAGGATTTTCTCGACCACGATGAAGGGGCGCAAGGGATCGGCGGCATCGAGCCGCCGGCGCAGGCGCCGGCAATAGTCGGCCGGGTCGGCGAGGCCGTCGACATGGTCGACCCGCACGCCGTCGATCATGCCTTGCGCATAAAGCAGCGCGGGCAGGGCATGGACGCGCTCGAACGTCTCGGGGTCTTCCATGCGCAGGCAAACCAGCTCGTTGATGTCGAAGAACCGCCGCCAGTTGATGCGATCGCCCGCGGTGCGCCACCAGGCGAGGCGATAGGGCTGCCGCTCGAGCAGCGCCATCGACAGGGCCCCATCGCCGCGCAGCGGCAGGACCGTCGTGCCGTAGCGCAGTCCCCGCTCTCCGTCCTGCCGCGCGACGATCTCCAGCGCCCCCGAAGACAGCGCTTCGGACAGCGGCTGCGTCAGCAGGGGCAACAGGACCTTGCCGTGCAGCCGCGGGTCCTCGCTCTCCCAATCGATGTCGAAGGCATTGGCGTAACGGCTGCTGCGGCCATGGGTCAGCACATCGCGCCACCATGGATTGTCGAGGCTGGCCGCGAGGTGGTTGGGCACGATGTCGATGATCAGGCCGAGACCGTGGCGCTGCGCCGTGCCGGCAAGGCGCTCGAAGCCGGCGTCGCCGCCGAGCTCCGGGTTGATCCGCGACGGATCGATGCCGTCGTAGCCATGCGTCGAGCCGGGTCGCGCCATCGCGATCGGCGAGGTGTAGAGATGGCTGATGCCCAGCCGGGCGAGGTAGGGGACGATCGCCTCGGCATCGGCGAAGGTGAAGCCCGCGTGCAGCTGAAGGCGCACGGTCGCCCGCGGGGTCACGCGCGATGGCCCGAAATGAGCGCGAGACGGCGGCGTGCCGCCGGATCGTCGAGTAGATCTGTTGCCGGTACCGCAAATCGCCGCCGCCAGTTGGGATGCTCGTCGATCGTGCCCGGCAGGTTGGGCTGATCGGCCAGTCCCAGCACATCCTCCAGCGGAACCAGCGCGAGCGCATCGGCCGCTTGGGCGACGAACCCGACAGCCGCATCGACGACCGGGTCGGCGTCGAGCGGGACCTCCGGCGATGGGGCGACGCCCGCGCTCTCGAAGGCTTGCCACAGGGACGTGCGGTCTGCGTCGCGCCGGTCCGCCTCGCCCTCGTCGACGCCGCCCAGGCCGCGCCGCAGCTCGAGGTCGGCGCCGCGCCACCATCCGGCGACAGTCGGCAGGTCGTGCGTCGTGGTCATGGCGACGGCTTCGGGACGCCACTCTCGCGGCGCGAGGAAGCGCTTGCCGTCGCGCTGGAACCACAGGACATCCATTCCGGCGATCCCGGCGGCGCGGCAGCGTCGGCGAAACGTCGTCGGCACAGTGCCGAGGTCCTCGCCGATGACGATGGCGCGATGGCGATGCGATTCGAGGGCGACGAGGCGCAGCAGATCGTCGACCGGATAGGCGAGGTAGGCACCTTCGGTCGGCGAGGCGCCGTCAGGCACGAGCCACAGGCGCATCAGGCCCATGGCGTGGTCGATCCGCACGCCGCCCGCATGGCGCAGCGTCGCGCGCAGCGTTGCCAGGAAGGGAGCGAAGCCTTCCGCGCGCAGCGCCTCGGGCGAGAACGTCGTCAGCCCCCAATCCTGGCCCCGCAGGTTGAACGGGTCGGGCGGCGCGCCAATTCGCAGGCCGGCAAGATAGTCCTGAGGTCGCGCTGCCACGTCGCTGCCGGCCGGATCGAGACCGACCGCGAGGTCGCTGATCAGGCCGATCTTCATGCCGGCGTCGCGGCAGGTTCTTTGCGCAGCGGCGAAGGCGCCTGCCGCGAGCCATTGCAGGAACAAGGGAAACTGCGGCGACGTCGGTTGCCGCGCGCGCGCCGCCTCGAGCTCGGCATGGCGGTTCAGCGGGGCGCCGCCTTCCCGCACGAAGCGCTGGAAATCGTGGGCGAGCGCCGAGGCTTGGCTCAGGTCGTCGTGGGCAAAATCCTCGAACAGGCGGCGGAGCAGCCGATACCGGGCCGTGCCTGCCGTCGGCCAATCGATCAGGCCATCGGTCGTCGCGGCGGCCGTCCCGGCGGTGGCCTTGCCGACGCGCTCGATGCCCAGCACCGCCGCCGGATCGGCGAGCAGCGGATTGAGGAACAGCCTCGACGACGGCGAGTAGGGGCCGAAGCGGGTCGGGTCCTCGGGAAAGAGGCTGTGCGTCGGGCTCAGCGCCACCGCGTCGGCACCGTGGCGGGCGGCCGATGTCGCGAGGTCGGCGAGCGCGGTCGTGTCGCCGATGCCGCCGTCGCCGTCGCGCCTCAGGCTGTAGAGCTGGACCGCCACGCCCCACAGCCTGCGATCCCGGGCGAGATCGGCGACCGTCACGCAGCGCCGCGGGGCGACGGCGATCGGCTGCTCGCGATCCCCGATGATCAGTCGATGATAGCCCGGCTTGTCCAGCGCCGGCAGGCGGCCGCTGTCGACGCGCACGCTCTCGCCCGAGCCGTCCTCGTGGATCAACTCCGCTGCGCCGTCCTGGTACCCGGGCGGCAGGGCAAGCCGCATGCCGACAGTGGCCGTCAGCAGGCCCGCTGCGGCGCGCTGCCGGTTCAATTGCTCGACGCTCTCGCGCAGCTGGCCTGGCGACGCGCAGGGCAGGCCGAGGGCCGACAGGATGTAACGCAGCGTCCCGACGCCGACATGGCGGCGGCGCGAGTCGACGTCGACCCAGGAGACGGACAGGCCCGCGCGACGGGCGAGGTCGCGAACCGAGGCGTCGGTCATGGCGGCGGGAGGAGAAAAGCCACGGTGCGGCGGCCCTGCAACGTGTGCCGGGTCAGGGCGCCGGCGTGCGACTCGTAGAATGGTGCGGCCCCGGGGCTGGTGAACGGGCACTCCTTCGCCGCGAGATTGGTGGCAATCGCGAGCGTCGAGCCATCGCCCAGCCGCCATCGCGCCGAGACGGCGCCCTCGCCGATGACCGCGCAGTCGATCGCGCGCGTCCCGTCCAGCCGCGGCACCACGATGCGACGGCGCAACGCCAGCAGGGTGCGGTAGAAGCCGGCGTCGCCGGTCGAACGCAGGCGACAGCTTTCGAAGCTTTCCAATGCGTTGGGGTCGCCGATCTTCTCGCTCGCGAAGCTGGCGAAATGGCGGAACTCGCGGCGCCGGCCCTCGCGCACGGCCGTCGCCAGCGCGCCGTGAAAATCGGTGAAGAAGAGAAAGGGACGTTCGTCGAACGTTTCCTCGCCCATGAAGATCAGGGGAATGCCGGGCGCCAGGAGCTGCAGCGCCACAGCCGCCTGGAGTGCCTCGCGATCGACCAGGCTCGCCAGGCGTTCGCCGAAGGGACGATTGCCGATCTGGTCGTGGTTCTGCAGGAACACGACGAACTTCGTGGGCGGCAGGTCGGCGCTCGGCGTGCCGCGCGGCCGGCCGCCGCGGTGGAGCGACGGGTCGCCCTGATAGGCGAAGCCTTCCACGAGGCAACGCGCGAGCTGGCGCGTGGCGTCGACATAGTCCCGGTAGTAGCCATCGCGCTCGCCAGTCAGCAGGACGTGCAGCGCGTGATGGGCGTCGTCGTTCCATTGCGCCGTGAAGTCGCGGCGCAAATGGCTCGCCTCGTTGCCGTCGTGCTCGAGCACTAGGTGTACGTGGCGCCCGGGCCCGATGGCCGACCGCACCTCGGCGGCCATCTCGTCCAGCCAGGCGGGATCGCCGATGGCATGAACCGCGTCCAGCCGCAGGCCGTCGAAACGGTATTCCTGCAGCCAGTAGAGGGCGTTCTCGGTGAAGTAACGACGAACCTGCGGCCGGCGGAAATCGATCGCCGGGCCCCACGGCGTGTCGAGATCGTCGCGGAAGAAGTGCGGCGCGTAGCTCGCGAGGTAGTTCCCGTCCGGCCCAAAGTGATTGTAGACGACGTCGAGGAACATCATCAGGTTCAAGCCGTGCGCGGCATCGACCAGCGCCTTGAGCTGGTCCGGCGACCCGTAGGCGCGATCGGGCGCGTAAGGCAGGACGCCGTCGTATCCCCAGTTGCGGGTGCCGGAGAAATCGCCGACCGGCATGAGCTCGACCGCGGTGACGCCGAGCTCGGCGAGTTGCGGGAGCGCCGCCTTCACCCCGTCGAAGCCGCCGAACAGTCCGGCATGCAGCTCGTAGAGCACGCAATCCCGCCACGGCCGGCCGCGCCACCCGGCGTTGCGCCAGGAATATCGATGCGGGTCGACGACCAGGCTCGGTCCATGGACGTCGTCGGCTTGGGCGCGCGAGGCCGGATCGGGCACGGCAAGACCGCCCGGAAGGCGGTAGCGATAGCGTGTGCCCGGCCCGCAGGACGCCTCGATCTCGAACCAGCCGTCGCCCTGCGCCATCATGGCGATCGCCGGCCGTCCGTCGATCTCGAGGCCGACCGCGTGGAGTGCCGGCGCCCACAGACGGAAGCGGGTGTGGCCGGGGTCGAGCACGGTTGCACCGAAGGACAGCGCCGTCATGCGCCCTCGGCTCCGACGATGCTGCGTACCAGCACGACGCTGCGCGCCTTGACCGTGACGCGATCGCCGGCGAGATCGTGCTCGGGCTCCTGCGGCGCCGCACTGTCGATCAGCAGCCGGACAGGCAGCGGCCCGGGGATGCGGAACGCGCGATCCTCCGCATCGGAATTGAAGAAGCAGGTCAGGATGGTCACGCCGCCGTCGCCGTCACGCCCGGCACGGCGCAAGGTGAGCAGGTGCGCGAGGGGATTGTTCCAGGCGTCGGGCGACAACGGCGCGGCGTTCTCGTCGAACCAGTCGATGTCGCGGACGCCGGGCAACATCTCTTCCTTGCCGTGCAGGTAGTGGTTGCAACGCAACACGGCGTGGCGGTGGCGCAGCGCGACGAGACGGGCGACGAAGTCGGTGAGGGCGCGTCCCTCGGGCGACGCCGCCTTGGCCCAGTCGATCCACGACGTCTCGTTGTCCTGGCAGTAGGCGTTGTTGTTGCCGTGCTGGGTACGGCCGAACTCGTCGCCAGCCAGCAGCATCGGCGTGCCCTGCGACAGCAGCACCGTGGCGAGCATGGCGTGCTGCAGGCGGCGGCGAAGGGCCACGATGGCGGCATCGTCGGTCGGGCCCTCGATTCCCCAGTTGGCCGAGAAGTTCTCGCTGTGGCCGTCTTTGTTGTCCTCGCCGTTGGCCTCGTTGTGGCGTTCGGCGTAGCTCACCGTGTCGAGCAGGGTGAAGCCGTCGTGCGAGGCGACGTAGTTGATCGAGGCATAGGGTCGGCGGCCGCGATGCTCGAAGATCTGGCTGGAACCGGCGACGCAGTCCGCCAGCGCAGCGCGATGGCCGTCGTCGCCACGCCAGAATCGGCGGACGCCGTCGCGAAACTTGTCGTTCCACTCGGAGAAGCCTGGCGGAAGCTGGCCGAGCTGGTAACCGCCCGGCCCGGTGTCCCAGGGCTCGGCGATCAGCTTGACCCGCGACAGCACGGGGTCCTGCCGCACGGCATCGAAGAACCCCGAGCCCGGATCGAAGCCATTGCCTTCGCGGCCCAGCGTCACGCCGAGATCGAACCGGAAGCCGTCGATGTGATAGGAAGTCACCCAGTAGCGCAACGAATCCATGACCATCTGCAACACCCGCGGATGCGAAAGGTTCAGGGTGTTGCCGGTGCCCGTGTCGTTGATGCAATGGCGTGGATTGTCGGGCAGCAGGCGATAGTAGCTGGCGTTGTCGAGGCCGCGGAACGACAGGGTGGGCCCGAGCTCGCTGCCCTCGGCGGTGTGGTTGTAGACGACGTCCAGGATCACCTCGAGGCCGGCCGCATGGAGGCGGCGTACCGCCACGCGCATCTCGTCGTTGGCGCCGTTGGACAGGTAGCGCGGCTCGACGGCGAAAAAGCCCAGCGTGTTGTAGCCCCAGTAGTTGCGCAGGCCCTTCTCCAGCAGATGGCTGTCCTGCACGAAAGCCTGCACCGGCATCAGCTCGACCGTCGTGACGCCGAGGCGGCGCAGATGATCGATTACGGCGGGCTCGCCGAGGGCGGCGAAGGTGCCGCGCTCGCGCGGCCGCAGGTTGGGGAACTGGATGCTGAGGCCCCGGAGGTGGGCCTCGTAGACGACGGTGTCCGAAAGTGGGATGCTGGGCGGCTGATCGTCCGCCCAGTCGAACAGCTCGGAGGTCACGACGCCCTTCAGCATGGCAGGGGCGCTGTCGCGCCGGTCGAACGACAGGTCGCTGCGGGCGGAGGCGACCCGGTAGCCGTAGAGGGCCTCGACGGTCTTGAGCGACCCTGTCAGCCGCCGGGCGTAGGGATCGAGCAGGAGCTTGTGCGGGTTGAAGCGCTGGCCGCGCTGCGGGTCGTACGGCCCGCGGGCGCGGTAGCCGTAGATCAGCCCGACGGGGCTGTCCGGCAGGTAGCCGTGCCAAACCTCGTCGGTATGCTCCGGCATCGGCAACCGGGCGATCTCGCGCCGGCCCTGCTGGTCGAACAGGCAGAGGTCGATGCCGCCAGCGTTGGCCGAGAACACGGCGAAGTTGGTGCCGAGGCCATCGTACGTCGCGCCCAGCGGATAGGGCGAGCCCGGCAGGAGCCGGTCGGGTCGTGCTGCCATCCCGTCAGATCTCCGCGCGCAGGACGATGGTCGACAGCGGCGGCAGGACCAGGTCCAGCGACTGGCTCTCGCCATGCGCCGCGATCGCTGCGGCGCTCGCGCCGCCGCCGTTGCCCAGGTCGGTGCCGCCGTAGAATCGCGAGTCGGTGTTGAGGATCTCCTGCCATCTGCCGGCGCGCGGAACGCCGATGCGATAGCCGCGCCGCGGCGCCGGGGTCATGTTGCAGACCACGAGCACCGGCTCGGTGCCGCCTGCCCCCTCGCGCAGGAAGGCGAACACCGAGTTGGCGCGATCGTCGCCGATCAGCCAGCGGAATCCTGCCGCCTCGCAGTCGCGCTGGTGCAGCGCAGGCTCGCGCCGGTAGAGACGATTGAGGTCGCGCACCAGGCGCTGGATTCCGGCATGCGCAGGGTCGTCGAGCAGGAACCAGTCGAGCTCGCGATCGTGGTTCCATTCTCGCTCCTGGGCGATCTCGCCGCCCATGAAAAGGAGCTTCTTACCGGGATGGGTCCACATGAAGCCGAGATAGGCGCGCAGGTTGGCGAACTTCTGCCAGCGATCGCCCGGCATCCGGCCGATCAGCGAGCCTTTGCCGTGCACCACCTCGTCGTGCGACAATGGCAGCATGAAGCGCTCGGAGAAGGCGTAGAGCAGGCCGAACGTGATGTCGTCGTGATGGTAGGCGCGATGGACCGGGTCGCGCGCCATGTAGCGCAGCGTGTCGTGCATCCAGCCCATGTTCCACTTGTAGCCGAAGCCCAGCCCGGCGTCGGCGACCGGGGCGGTCACGCCGGGCCACGCCGTCGATTCCTCGGCGATCACCACGGCGCCGGCGCAGCGCTCTGCGACGACGCTGTTCAGATGGCGCAGGAAGTCGACTGCCTCGAGATGCTCGCGTCCGCCGAACGCGTTGGGCACCCATTCGCCGGCGTTGCGGCTGTAGTCGCGATAGAGCATGGAGGCGACGGCATCGACGCGCAGCGCATCGACATGAAAGCGCTCGAGCCAGTGCAGCGCGCTCGCGATCAGGAAGCCCTGCACCTCACGGCGCCCGAAATTGTAGATGTAAGTGTTCCAGTCGCGATGGAAGCCCTCGCGCGGATCGAGGTGCTCGTAGAGCGCCGTGCCGTCGAAGCGCGCCAGGCCATGCGGATCGGTCGGGAAGTGGGCGGGCACCCAGTCGAGGATCAGGCCGATGCCGGCGCGATGCAGGCGATCGACGAAGCTGGCGAGGTCGAGGGGTGAACCGAAGCGGCCGCTCGGCGAGAACAGGCCGAGCGGCTGATAGCCCCACGAGCCGCCGAACGGATGCTCGGTGATGGGCAGCAGCTCGAGATGGGTGAAGCCCATGTCGTGAAGGTAGGGGATCAGGCGTTCCGCCGCGGCGGCCCATCCAGGCAGCCCTTCGGCGTGCATCCAGGACGGCAGATGGACCTCGTATATCGAGATCGGCTGGTCGGCCGCCTGGCGTCGGCCGCGCTCGGCCATCCAGGCGCCATCCTGCCAGGCCCACGCCTCAGGCGCGCGGACGATCGAGGCGGTGCGGGGCGGCGCTTCGCTCTGCTGGGCCAGCGGATCGGCCTTCTGCGGTAGCGGGATTGCGCCGGCGCCGATGATATCGAACTTGTAGTGCGCGCCGGGAGAGATGCGTGGCACGAACAGCTCCCACACGCCGGCCGGATAGCGCAGCCTCATCGGATGGCGGCGGGAATCCCAGCCGTTGAAGTCGCCGACCACGGCGACGCGCTGCGCGTTGGGCGCCCAGACGGCGAAGCCGACGCCGGCCACGCCGTCGCGGATGACGGCGTTGGCGCCCAGGGCATCGGCCAGCCGGTAATGCCGTCCCTCACTGAAAAGATGCAGGTCGAGCTCGCCGAGCAGCGGTCCGAACGAGTAGGGGTCCTCCGTCTCCTGCACCGACCCGGGCCAGGAGATGCGCAACAGATAGGGAGCGCGATCGCTCACGCCGCCCTCGAACAGGCCTTCCCCCGTCACTTGCGCGAGCCGTCCCAGCAAAGCGCCGTCGGAGCGGCGCACGACCTCGACAGCGCTGGCGCCGGGCAGGAAAGTGCGCACGATCGGGCCGTCGGGCGCCTCGTGCAGGCCCAGGACCTTGAACGGATCGCCGTGGCGGGCCTCGGCGATGGCCTCGACCTCGGTCAGGGCGAGCGCGGCCGTCATCGCTTGCTCCCGGCAGCGAGGAGCCCTGCCACCAGCCTGCCCAGGCCTTGCAGGGGGATCGACAGCCAGGTCGGCCGATTGGCCGCCTCGTAGACGATCTCGTAGGCTGCCTTGGCGATCATGAAGCAGGTCAGCAGGTCGCGATTGGCGAGACCCAGCTCGTCCTTGAGGCCGGCGTAGTAGGCGTCGAGGAAGGCCTTCTCCGCGCCGTCGCGCAGCCGCGACACGAATGCGGCGCGCTCGATCTCCGGCAGCGGCGCCGCGGCGAGTTTCTTGGGATCGAGCGTAGTGGCCACGGCATAGTCGAGCGAGCGGAGAAAGCCCGCCACGTCGAGCAGCGGGCTCATCTTGGCGCGTCGCTCCGCAAGGGGCCGTCCGGGCTCGCCCTCGAAGTCGATGATGTAGGCGTCCCCGGTGGCGACCAGGATCTGGCCGAGATGGAAGTCGCCATGGATGCGACAGACGACGCTGCCCTCGCCGCTCCTCATGCACCCGGCGAGAGCGTCGCGGAGCGCCTCGCGCGCGCCTGCGAGCTCTTCCGCGACAGCATCGTCGGCCGGGCTCTCGCCGCTCTTGCGCTGGGCGATCGCGTCGAAGGCGGCGTCGAGACGGGCTTGGCCCTCGGCGATCCAGCGCGCCACGTCCTCGGCCGTGGCCTTGGCCGGCGCGAAGGCCTCGTCGTCCGTCGGCTGTGCCAGCAGCGCATGCATCTGGGCAAGCCGCATCCCGACCATGCCGGCGAAGGCGAGGTAATCCTCGATGGCGTCGCGGCGGGCTTGCGGCGCCTCGCCGTGGGTGGCGAAATCGACCAGGGCGCGCTTGAACTGGTCGAGCGTCCACGACCAGCCGTCGCCCTGATTGCGCACGAAGCTCTGGGCCACGGCGAGCGACCGGCTGTTGCCGTTCTCGTCGATGCGCCGCACCTCTCCCAGCATGAGCGGCGAGTTGCTAAAGCCGTGGGACGTCAGGTAACGGCTCATTTCCGCCTCGGGATGGGCGCCGGGCGCGACACGCCGGAAGATCTTGAGCATGACCGCGTCGTCGACGATCATCGAGCTGTTGGACTGCTCGGCGGTGAGCCACAGGACGGCCGCATCGGCCTTGCAGCGCAGGGCGTCGGTGGTCGCGGCCGCCGGCTCGAAGACGATCCGGCCTTCGGGTGTCTCGACCGACTGGCGGTCGGCCAGCGCGCACAGCATCCGCTGGCCGAACTCCTGCAGGGTGAAGGCATCGGTCAGGAGCCCGATGCGCCGGCCGCGCCGGACGCGCGAGAAGGCGAGCTGGGAGGGCAAGGCTGCCTGTGGCTCGTCCTCCCAGATCGTCGACATCGGCAGCAGCCAGCGGTTGGTCACGCCATCGGTGACGGTCTCGATCTCGCTCAGAACGATCTCGCGACCGTTTCCCGGCAGGCGCGCCGCGTAGGCGATCCGCACCGACGACAGCGACTGCCCCTTGGCCGAGAACCATCGCCGCTTGGCGAGATAGGCTGGCAGCGCCTCGCGCTCGAGGAGCTGCGTGGCGACCGGCTGGCCGATCGCCTCGAGGAAGCGGTCGCGCATCACGATGGTGACGTACTCGGGCAGCGGCTCGGGGGCCGGTGTATGCCAGTGCGGATCGTCGCTGGCCTCGGCCAGGACGAACCAGTAGAAGCCGTAGGGCGGCAGGGTGAGCAGGTAGGTGAGCTGCCCGATCGGCGGGAACAGCGAGCCGCCGTTGAGCTCGATCGGCACGCGGCCGGCGAACTCCGACAGATCGACCTCGACCGCCTGCGGCGTGCTCGACACGTTGGCGACGCAAAGGATTTTCTCGCCGTCGAGCTCGCGCAGGTAGGCGAGCACCTTGCGGTTCTTCGGATAGAGGAAGCGCAGGCTGCCGCGGCCGAAGGCGCCGTGCGAGCGACGTACCGCAAGCATGCGCCGCGTCCAATGCAGCAGCGAGTGGCGGTCGCGCAGCTGCGCCTCGACGTTCACCGCCTCGTAGCCGTACAGCGTGTCCATGATCGCGGGCAAGGCGAGCGTTGCCGGCTCGGCATGGGAGAAGCCGCCATTGCGGTCGGGCGACCATTGCATGGGCGTGCGCACGCCGTCGCGGTCGCCCAGCCGGATGTTGTCGCCCATGCCGATCTCGTCGCCGTAGTAGATCACCGGGGTGCCCGGCATCGAGATCAGCAGGCAGTTCATCAGCTCGATGCGGCGGCGGTCGCGTTCCAGGAGCGGTGCCAGCCGCCGGCGGATGCCGAGATTGATGCGCGCGCGCCGGTCGGTGGCGTAGGTCTGCCACAGGTAGTCGCGCTCCGAATCGGTCACCATCTCGAGCGTCAGCTCGTCGTGGTTGCGCAGGAAGATCGCCCATTGGCAACTGTCGGGGATCTGCGGCGTCTGGCGCATGATGTCGGTGATGGGGAAGCGGTCCTCGCGCGCCAGCGCCATGTACATGCGCGGCATCAGCGGAAAATGGAACGCCATGTGGCATTCGTCGCCCGACCCGAAATAGTCCTTGGTGTCCTCCGGCCACTGGTTGGCCTCGGCGAGCAGCATGCGGTCGGGATGGGACCTGTCCATCTCGGCGCGGATGCGCTTGAGGACGGCATGCGTCTCCGGCAGGTTCTCGTTGATGGTGCCTTCGCGCTCGACGAGATAAGGCACCGCGTCGAGCCTGAGCCCGTCGACCCCCATGTCGAGCCAGAAGCGCATGGTGCGCAGCACCGCCTCGACGACGCGCTCGTTGTCGAAGTTGAGGTCGGGCTGGTGGGCATAGAAGCGATGCCAGTAGTAGGCATTGGCCACCGGGTCCCAGGTCCAGTTCGAGCGCTCGCTGTCGACGAAGATGATGCGCGTGCCCTGGTAGCGCTGGTCGTCGTCCGCCCAGACGTAGAAGTTGCGCGCCGACGAGCCGGGCTTCGCGCGACGCGCCCGCTGGAACCACGGATGCTGGTCCGACGTGTGGTTGATGACCAGCTCGGTGATGATGCGCAGGCCGCGCCGATGGGCTTCCGACACGAACTTGCGGAAGTCCGACATCCTGCCGTACTCGGGATGGATCGCCCGGTAGTCGGCGATGTCGTAGCCGTCGTCACGCCGCGGCGAGGGGTAGAACGGCAGCAGCCACAGCGTGTTGACGCCGAGATCGGCGATGTAGTCGAGCTTGGAGATCAGGCCGGGAAAGTCGCCGACGCCGTCGTTGTTCGAGTCGAAGTACGATTTGACGTGCAGCTGGTAGATGACTGCGTCCTTGTACCACAGCGGATCCGACGGCTGCGCCAGCGTGCGGGCGAGCTCGGGCGTGGGCGCGTTCATCGGGGCCAGATCCGCCACAGGGCGAAGGGCAGCACAGCCGGGGCGAGCCGCAGGCGCTGGTGCTTGCCGGCAAGCGTGAACCGCCGGCCGGTCATGAGGTCTTCCGCCTCGAGCACGCCATTATCGGGCAGGCGCCATTCCCACAGCGGGATTTCAAAGCCGACCTCCTGTGCCTGGTGGGGATCGAGGCTGACGACGGCGAAGATCATGTCCTCGTGCGAGGGCAGCGCCTTGCCGTAGACGAGCACCTGCTCGTTGTCGGCGTCGTAGAACGCGAGACCGAGATGGCTGTGCAACGCAGGATGGGCGCGCCGGATGCGGTTGAGGCGCGCGATCTCGGCGACGATGTTGCCCGGCGCATCGAAGTCGCGCACCCGGATCTCGTACTTCTCCGAATCGAGGTACTCCTCGCGGCCCGGCAGGGGTGCCGCTTCGCAGATCTCGAAGCCCGAATACATGCCCCACAAGCCGGACAGGGTGGAGGCGAGGGCGGCGCGGATCAGGAAGCCGGCGCGGCCGGAGGTCTGCAGGAAAATCGGGTTGATGTCCGGCGTGTTGACGAAGAAATGCGGCCGGAAATAATCGACGACCTCTGTCGTCGTCAGCTCGGTCATGTACTCGACGAGCTCGCGCTTCGTGTTGCGCCAGGTGAAGTAGGTATAGGACTGCGAGAACCCCGCCTTGGCCAGCCGGTACATCATCTTGGGGCGCGTGAACGCCTCCGCCAGGAACACCACGTCGGGATGCCGGCCGCGGACCTCGGCGATCATCCACTGCCAGAACGGCAGGGGCTTAGTGTGCGGGTTGTCGACCCGGAACAGGCGGACACCCTCGCCGATCCAGAACAGCACGACGTCGCGCAGCGCCCGCCACAGCGCCGAGGCGCCCTTGCCGTGGAAGTCGACGTTGACGATGTCCTCGTACTTCTTGGGCGGGTTCTCGGCGTACTTGATGGTTCCGTCCGGGCGGCGACGGAACCAGTCGGGATGCTGGCGAAGCCAGGGATGGTCGGGCGAGCACTGGATGGCGAAGTCGAGGGCGATCTCGAGCCCGTGCGCGCGTGCTGCCGCCACCAGCCTGCGGAAGTCCTCGAGCGTTCCCAGCTCTGGATGCAAGGCGTCATGGCCGCCCTCCGGGCTGCCGATCGCGTAGGGGCTGCCGACGTCGCCGGGCGCGGCGGACAGGCTGTTGTTGCGGCCCTTGCGATGGCTGGCGCCGATCGGATGGATCGGCGGGAAGTAGAGGACGTCGAAGCCCATGGCACGGATACGCGGCAGCTCGCCGATCACGTCCGCGAAGGTGCCGGGACGCTGCGCGTCGCGCGTCGCCGAGCGGGGAAACATCTCGTACCAGCTGGCGAAGGCCGCCTGCGGTCGTTCGATGTCGAGCGACAGGATCGCCGACCGGCAGGCAAACGTGCGCCGGGCAGGCCGGGCGGCGAGCTGGGCTTCCTCGGCCTCCTCGACCGCGGTGTCGACGCCTGCTGCCCGCTTCAGCGTCAGGGCATGGTGCACGGTGGCCAGCTCGTCGAGCCAGGCCTCGATGGAGAACTCCCAGCGGCCGATGCGGTCGGGCGTGAAGCGCGCGCGCCAGCGATCGTTGCCGAGATGGCTCATCGGCGCTGCCTGCCACTCCTCCTGGTCGGCTGCCCGCCACTGCAGCTCGGCGGCCAGCACGTCATGGCCGTCCATGAAGATGTCGGCTTCGACAACGGCCGTCTGGTCGAGCAGGCGTCGGGGGACGAACTGCCCGCCGTCGATTTGCGGGCTGATCCTGTCGATGACGATGCGGCTCGCGGCGATGGCGGCGCGAAGCGCCGGGGCGAACGACCCGAGGATCGGCGGCCGCGCCGGCGCGCCGAGCACGCGGACTTCGGCCGGCGCCAGGATCTGATCGCGCCAGGAATGAGCTCGCGCCGGGTCGGGGTTGATCAGCACGTCATGATGGCCGCGGCGCAAGGCCGTCACCGGCTCGCCCGGCCCGGTCATGCCGAGCAGGGCCTGCTCGGGCTCGTCCCGACGGAGGCAATGGAGCAGCCCGAGCGCCGTGGCGATGTCGTCGTCGTCGTGCGGTTCGCCGGTCGCGGAGACGAGCAATCCCGAGCAGGTCGCGGCGGCGATCTCGAGCTTGTGCCGCGACGGGCTCGCTGCAGCGTCTTCCGAGGGCACCACCGCCATGCCGATCACCGGCGCGATGCGGCGCAGGATCTCGTGCTCCTCGACGAACCAGCTCGCCCGCCCGTCCCACCATGGAACCGAGGCGAACACGCCATCCAGGCCGATGCCGGCGAGGCCGGACAGCGCCGGCCAGGGCAGCCCCGGCGTCCAGGCGAGGAAGCGGCAGGGGACGCCGGCGCGAACGCCCGCGATGATCGTCGCCAGGGTCGCCGGCGAAATCTGCTGCAGCCCGATCAGGCGAAAGGCCGAGACCCCGCTGCGCGCCAGGCGGGACAACCTGTCGATCCACATGCGCTCGAAGGCGCGCCGTCCCTCGGCATCGTCGAGATTGGCGAACAGGCTGCGACGGATCGCGGGGTCGACCCGCGGATCGAGCGTCGCGGCGGAAGGCAGCGGCGCGAAGGCGGGCGCCGCGGCGCTGGCCGGCCCCTGCCTCGCGATCCTGTCGAGGACGATGTCGACGGCGACCTGGCAATCATGGCGCTGGCACAGCTCGGCAATGCTTTCTGCCGCGCCATCGGCGCTGTCGCCTGCTCCCAGACACGGATTGGCCGCCTCGAAGTCGGTGGTCAGGCCGCCTTCGGACGCGAAGAGGGGAGGGAGGCCCACATGATCGAAACCGAGCCGGCGCGCGCGCTCCAGATAAGGCGCCCAGTCGCCGATCCGCCCGGCGAGCGCAGTCGGCAGGTAAAAGATTGTCGGAGCGAAGCCACGCTTCGCTCCCTCGCACACGCCCTCGACAAGCGCGCCCGGTGCCACCCCTCGCGAACTCATACAGCCAGCAAGGCGCCGCAGCCTCAATGGTTCCCTGCGGCTCTGAGCTTGTCACAGGGCGCTTCGCGAATTCCGCCCCGCAGTCGGGCAGGGCATTCGGGCATCGTAAATGATGAACCTGTCCAGCCGTCCCTGACGCCATACGCCTTCAGAGGGGCGTGAACATCGGCGCTGGAAGGGCATCGGCCCGTTCCATGAACACCACCTTCACCTTCTGCCCAATGACGATGCCGTCGACGTCGCAGTCGACGATGTTGGTCAGCATCGTCGGACCCTCGTCGAGCGTCACATAGGCCAGCGCATAGGGCGGCGTGGCGCGGCGCGCCACGCTGACGCTGTAGACGGTGCCGCGGCCGGACGCCTCGCGCCATTCGATGTCGCGGCTACTGCAGAGTGGGCAGACGACGCGCGGGAACCAATGCGGGCGATCGCACGCCGTGCAGTGGGCAAGCAGCAGCTTGCCGCGCCGCGCGGCTTCCCAGAACGGCCGGATCTCCGGCGCCGCGGCAGTCAGGCTGCGGAAGGTCTCGTCGCTGATCGCGGACATGGTCATGGGTGTCGTCATGGGCCTCACTCCCGGACCAGCACGGCGGTGGCATGACCGTGGCCGCTGCCGACCACCCGTCCGGGGCCGGCCGCCAGCGCGATGTCGCAGTTCTTCACCTGCACCGCGGGGTGCGCCTCGCCGCGCAGCTGGCGGACCGCCTCGATCAGCTTCGTCATGCCGCCGCGGTTGGCCGGATGGTTGTTGCACAGCCCGCCGCCGTCGGTGTTCCACGGCAGCCGGCCGACGCCCGAGATCAGGTTGCCCTCGGCGACGAAGCGCCCGCCCTGTCCCTTGGGGCAGAACCCCAGATCCTCGAGCTGCATGACGACCATGATGGTGAAGTTGTCATAGACCGACGCGTACTTGATGTCCTGCGGCGTCACGCCGGCCTCGGCGAACGCCGCCGCGCCGGAGGCCGCCGCGCCGGTGCGGACGGCATCGACATAGCCTCCGCCCTGGGTGTGCATGGTGTGGCCCGTGCCGGCCACCCTCACCAGCGGCCGCTTCAGCGATCGGGCGATCTCCGGCCGGGTCAGGATGGCGGCGCCGCCGCCGTCGGTGATGACGCAGCAGTCGAGGCGGCGGATGCCGTCGCACACGACCGGCGAGGCGAGCACGTCCTCGACCGTCACGACGTTGCGCAGCAGGGCATTGGCATTGTGCTGGGCATGACGCGAGGCGGACACCTTGACCCAGGCGAGCTGCTCGGCCGTCGTGCCGAACTCGTGCATGTGGCGCCTGGCGAACATGCCGTACATCCCGGCGATCGTCGGCCGATAGGGAGTCTCGAACGGCTCATCGGCCTGGCTGCTGTTGCCGGCGCGCGGCGCCGTGCCGGTCGCCTGGCCTTCGCTGCGCGGCCGGCCCGACAGGGTGATCAGCGCGACGTTGCACTGGCCCGCGGCGATGGCGGCGGCGGCATGGGCGACATGCATGAGATAGGAACAGCCGCCCGACTCGGTGCCGTCGAGCCAGCGGAGCTTCAGGTTGAGGTAGTCCGCCATGTAGAGCGGGCTGGCACCCGGCGTGTCGCCGGCACAGAAGTAGCCGTCGATGTCGCCCAGGCTCAGCCCGGCATCGGCCACGGCGCCGAGGGCGCATTCGGCATGGAGCTGGGCAATCGACTTGTCGGGCGCGTGGCGCGTCGGATGCTCGAAGGCGCCGGTGACGTAGGCGGAGGGCAGGTGCATGGCGCGAGGATCCCCGCATTGCGATCGGGCCGTCAACCGCGCTTAGAACACCTTCTTGCGCCGCCACTTTGCCGGATGTTCCGGCGGGTAGGCGAGGCCGCTGGCGTCGACGCCGAGATCGACCAGGGTCTTGGCGACCGAGAGGGCGCAGCGGAAGCCTTCGAGCACCGGCACGTCCCAGCCGATCTCACGCAGGCGCTTCTGCAGGAAGGGCTGCAGCCAGTAGGCGGCCGAGCAGCCGAGCACGATCACCTCGGCGCCGTCCTCCTCGATGGCGGCGATCGATTCCTGCACCGCTGCGTCGAGCATGTCGGAGGTGCCGGTCTGCAGCGTGCGGTCGCGCTCGGCCAGGATCGGCCGGTCGTTGGCATGGCTGGGGCTGGGCAGCGGGAAGTTGACGTTGCGGATCGACGCGCAGCGCTCGGTCATCCGGTACTGCAGGACCAGATGGTACATCTGCATGTTGTGCGCTTCGGCGATGTCGACGATGCTGAACTTGTTGCCGAGCAGGCCCGCGGTGTGCATCTGGGAATGCGCGCAGGCCGTCACCGGGATGCGATGCCGATGGCCGATCTCGCGTGCCTCCGGGTAGCCCGGATCACCGCCGCCCAGCAGCACGATGGCGTTGTACTTGCCGCTCTCGCAGGCCTCGCGCACCAGCGGCAGGCGGTTGTGGCCGACCGACATGAAGGCTTCCCTGGTCGTCACCGGGAAGTTGCCGTGGGTGGTCGGCGCGCCCGGATGGAGATCCCACTCGATGCCTTCCAGGAACGGCTTCACGTCCTGGTAATTGTAGAGTTGCGTCTCCTTGGGCCCGGTGAAGGAGCGCATCTGGAAGTCGTTGCCGGGCGCCAGGCTGAAGGCGTTGATCAGCAGGAAGCGGTATCTGGGCGTCGGCGCGGTCACGATGGGAGTCCCTTTCCTCGCAGCGGGCATGCTTCTTGATAGAATGGCACGACCGCGCCCGACTCGCGCTAAGCAAAAGGAGCATGCCCGTGGCCACCAATGTGCTGGAGATCAATGCCGAGCGGCTGTGGGACAGTCTCGAGCGCTCGGCCGAGATCGGCCGTTTCCGCGATGTCGGCCTGCGCCGGCTGGCGCTCTCGTCCGAGGACAAGCAGATGCGCGACCTGTTCGTCGGCTGGGTGCGCGAGGCCGGCTGCACGGTCGAGATCGATCGGCTCGGCAACATCTTCGCGCGTCGTGCCGGCAGCGATCCGTCGCTGCCGCCGGTGGCGATCGGCAGCCATCTCGACACGCAGATCTGCGGCGGCCGCTACGACGGCATCCTGGGCGTGCTATGCGGGCTCGAGGTCGTGCGCACGCTGAATGACCGGGGCCTCGCAACCAAGCGCGGCATCGAGGTCATCTGCTGGACCAACGAGGAGGGTGCGCGCTTCAGCCCGCCGATGATGGGCTCGATGGCCTTCGCCAGGGCGCTGTCGCTCGACACCGTGCTCGCCACCACCGACGATTCCGGCATCACCGTGAGCCAGGCGCTCGACGCGATCGGCTATGCCGGTCCGGCGCCGCTCGGCGAGCGCACCTTCGACGCGTATCTCGAGCTGCACATCGAGCAGGCGCCGGTGCTCGATCGCGAGGGCTGCGACGTCGGCATCGTCGTCGGCGGCTACAAGACCCAGGCGCTGCGGCTCACCATCAGCGGCGACACCGGGCATGCCGGCGGCACGCCGATGGCGATGCGGCGCAACGCCCTGGTCGGCGCCGGCTACGTCATCGCCGCGGTCAACGACATCGGCCTCGCCTATGCGGCGGACGAGGGTCGCACCACGACGACGCGCATTGAAAGCTTTCCCAACCTGCCAGGCACCTATGCCGAGCAGGTCAAGCTCACGATCGACTTCCGCCATATCGATGCGGCGCGCTTCCAGGCGATGCGGCGCGACGTCGATGCCGCGATCGCCGCGGCGGCGCAGAAGGCCAATGTCGACATCGAGGTCGCCGAGGGCTGGAGCTGGGGCACCGAGCTGTTTGCGCCCGAGTGCATCGAACTCCTGAAGACGACGGCAGCGGAGCTTGGCCTGCCCTATCGCGAGATGCGCAGCCAGGCCGGCCACGACGCCTACGCCGTGGCGACGATGGCGCCGACGGCGATGATCTTCACGCCCTGCCACGAAGGCATCAGCCACAACGTCAACGAGGCCATCGAGCTCGCGCGTTCTGTGCCGGGCGCCAACCTCCTGCTGAACGCCGCGGTCGCCCGCGCCAACCGGTAGCGCACCTGCCCGGTAGCGGGAATGAGCCACCGAGCCGTTCTTTCAGGCAATCGGCGCCGTCGTTTCGGCGCCTGCCGCCCGGGTCGGCATGGACCCGGGCGCCCTCGCGCACGCTACCCGGCGACGATCTCGCGCAGCGCCTCGAGCGTCGATTCCGGCTCGGGCCGGTGCGTGTAGTCGGGATCGGCCTGCACCAGGCGCACCACGCCGCTGTGGTCGATCACGAAGCGCGACGGGATGGGCAAGCGCCAGGACGGATCGCCGTTGCGGATCGCGAGATCGTTGCCGAAGCCGAGATAGACTGCCTTGAGATCGTCGGGCAGGGTAAACGCGAGGCCGAATGCTTCGGCGATCTCGCAATTGCGGTCCCACGGGATCGGGAAGGTGAGCTTCTGCCTGGCGGCCATGTCTACCGTGCGTTCCGGCAGCTCGGGCGAGATCACGATCAGCGAGGCACCGAGGCTCCCGATGTCGGCGTAGATTGTCTGCAGAGCGTCCAGCTCATCGCCTGCTCCTTTGGCTGAGGTCCTCGCAAGCCGTTGCGAGGTTCGTGTGCATCGCCATAAGAGCAGGATTCTGGATCGATCGATACAAAATAGTCGCGCGTCGCGCCATCGCGCGATGCGGGAAAAGCGGCGTTACAAAGAGATGGCGTGGCGCGTCAGGTAGTCGGGGTCGGGATCGAATCCCAGGCCGGGCGCGGTCGGGACCGCGAGGTCGGGTTGCCAGCGCGTCAGGCCGTTGCCGTACATGTCCATGTGCGGCTCGGCCTCGACCACGGCGTAGCAGGTGGGCTGCTTCATGGTGGCGAGGAAGTGCAGCGTCGCCAGGCCGGCCGGCCCGATGAACGGCGAATGCGGCGCGACGGACACGCCGAGCGGCTCGATCAGCGCGAGCGCGCGGCGCTTCTCGGTGACGCCGCCGATCATGCAGACATCGGGCTGCAGCACGCCCACCGCCGGCGCGCGGCCGTACACCGCCAACTGCTCGGCCGACCCGAGATCGGCGCCGAGCCCGATCGTCACCTGCGGCAGCGCCGGCGAGTCGAGCCAGGATTCCGGCGGCCACGCCGGATCCTCGAGAAACTGCAGGTCGAGCGCCTGCCAGCGTGCCAGGCTCGCCCGCACGTCGGCGTGGCCATGGACATGGTTGCAGTCGGCGACGAACGGCATCGCCGGCCCCATCGCCTTGCGCGCCCCTTCGATGATGTCGAGATCGAACTCGTGGACCTTCACCGCGGCGACGTTGCTGGCCAGTGCGCTTTCGATCCGCGCCGTGACCGTGCGTGCGTCGTTGTAGCGGTCGAGGCTCGCCATCACCGGGACGCGGTCGCGTTTGGCCCCGCCCAGCAGGACGGCGAGCGGTTGGCCGGCTTCTTTCCCGGCAATGTCCCAGAGCGCCGTGTCGACCGCGGCCAGGGCATTGAGGATCGTCCCCGAGCGGCCGAACGCCGTGAGACGCAGGCGCACGTCGCGGTTCAGGCGCTCGCGGTCCGCCACCGGCTTGCCGAGGTACAGCGGGGCGATGGCATCGCGGATCGTCGCCATCAGGCTGCGCTGCAGCGCCGGCCGCAGGCACAGGCACTCGCCGTAGCCCACGGCGCCCGCGCGCGTGGTCACCCGGCACAGCACCAGGTAGAGAGCGTCCGGGCCGCCCTGTCGCTGGAACGGGAGCTTCAGGGCGATGGGATCGATGCGTTCGACGATCATGAGGCTCCCGTGGGCGTGAGGCTGCCGTTGGCGCAGCTGGTCCGGGCCGAGCATAGTGCAGCGCTGACGGCTGCCAAAGGCTCGGCGGCCGCCATGCGATGCTGGGGGAGGGAAGGGGCATGAGCGAGGCCAGGACCGCGATCGTCACGGGGGGCGCGGGCGGCATCGGCAAGGCGACCGTTCGGCGATTGCTCGAGGCCGGCCTGTCGGTGTTCGCCGTCGACGCCGACCAGGGCACCCTCGACAGCCTGCTCGAGGACCTCGAGGTGGCCGCGAAGGGCCGGCTGGCCGGATGCCGCGCCGATGCGACCGACGAACGGCAGGTCATCGCCGCGGTCGCCGAAGCCGACGGCCGTTTCGGCAACGTCTACGCGCTGGTCCACATCGCCGGTGGCGCCGGCCCGAAGCGGGCGCGCGACATCGAGGATTTCTCGCTTGCCGAGTGGTCCCACGTCATCGATCTCAACCTGACCAGCGCCTTTCTCGCCGCGCGTGCCGCCGTGCCCCTGATGCGTCGCCGCCGCGAGGGCCGGATCGTCCTGTTCTCCTCGATCATCGCCGATGGCGAGAAGGGACCGCTGAACACGGTGACCGGCCGCCTGCCCTATGCGACGGCGAAGTCGGCGCTGCTCGGGTTCACCAACCAGCTCGCCAAGGACGTGGCCGAGCTCGGCATCACGGTGAACGCCCTGATGCCCGGCCTGATCCTGGGCGAGCAGGGGACGCGAATCCGCGATCGCTTCGATGGTCTGCCGCCCGAGGAACGTGCGCGCATGCTGGCCGGCTATCCCGGGGGACGTCCCGGATCGGGCGACGACGTCGCCGCCGTCGTCGCCTTCCTGTTGTCGGACGGCGCGCGTTTCGTCTCCGGGGTGGCTCTGCCGGTCGACGGCGCCTTTCGGTGACGGCGGTCCCGGGTACGGCGCGCAGGGCGGCAGCAGGCCGGCTCGCCAGTCTCCTGTGCTTCGTCCTGCCTGCCGCCTGGGTGACGAGCTACACGCTCGATCACTTCTACACGACCGGCGCCTACGTCTGGGACTCCGGCCTGTTCGCCCACTTCTCGGCCTTCACCGACCGCTGGCCGATGCTGTGGCCCGATTTCCTCCACCGCAAGCCGGAGGAGCCGCGGCTGACGTTCTTCAGCATTCACTTCATGCCGATCTTCTATCCCTTGTCGGCGCTCCATTCGCTGGTTGCCTTCGTCCCACCGGCTGCCTGGTTCGCCGTCCTGCAAGGCCTCTGGTCGGGCATCCTGGGCCTCGCCGTCTTCATGCTGTGTGCCCGCCCGGCTGGTACGGCGCTGGCTGTCGCCACGGCGCTGGCGACGGCTTTCTGCGGGCCGATGCTGGCGACCATCGGCTACCCCCATGTCGAAACCGCCATCCCGGCGCTGCTCGTGCTGTTCTTCGGCTTGCGCGACCGCGGTCGGCCAATCGCGGCCTGGCTGGCGCTGGCGCTCTGCCTGTCGATCCGCGAGGACGCCGGCCTGCACGCCGCGTCTTTCCTGATCTTGCTCGTCCTCGCCCAAGGACTGTCGCGGGCGCCGCGCCAGGCGATGCGCGGCAACCTCGTGGCGATCGCCGTCTGCCTCTCATACTCGATCCTCGCGCTCGCCCTTCAGCACGTCGTCTATCCCGGCCAGACCAGCTCGCTGAAGCGCGTCTTCCTGGGCGACCCCATAGGCGCGCACATCACCTGGCACCTCGTGGCCGAGCGGGTTCAGCGATTCCTGACCGATTGGGGCTACGCGGTGTGGCCGGCCGTGATCGTGCTGGTCGTCGCGCTGTGGAGACGCAACCTCGTCCTCCTGGCGGGGGCGCTGGCCCCCATGCCGTGGGTCGCCCTTGCGCTGCTCGCGGTGCGCGACATTGGCCTGGCCGACTACTACGCCTTTCCGCTCATCGTCACCATCGCCTGGCCGACCATCGCGCAGCCGCACGACGTCTTCGCGGTACGCCTGCAGCTGCTTGTGGCAATCGTTTCGATTCTCCTTTTCGTCGCCCTGAGCGGGCCGATCGCGGACCGGGCACCGTGGCGGACGTCCTTCTTTGCCGATTGGTCAGCCGTCGGCCGCTACGAGACCGTGCTGCGCGATGCCGTGAGCCGGCGCGGCGAGCTCGGCCGGCTGATGCTCGACGATGGCGTCATCTCGCTCGTTCCCGAGGCGGCCGGGCTCGACGAGTGGACGCGGCAATGGGAGGTCGATCGCCTGCCCAACCCCGACGTCGTCATCTACATGCACGGCGGCCGCGTCTGGGGAGAGACCGAGAAGGTGATCGCCGCCTCGGGCCTGACCCGCACCTGCCGCATCGCCGGTACCCCCTTCATGGTCGCGAGCCGTGCCGGCACCTCGCTCTGCCCGTCGCTCGGTCGGTGATGGCTCACAGCTGAGACTGGACGGGCAGCAGGCCGACCAGCCGGGCGAGCAGCAGCTTGTACCAGCCGACCTCGGGCTCGCGATCGAAGGTGACGTCGCGCCCGCGCACCTCGCCGCGCCAGCGCAGGCTTCCGTCCTGCCCGGCGGACAGGCGATAGCTCACTTGCGGCCCGGTATCGCGCTGGAATGCCGCCATCAGCTCGGCAACCAGGCCCGGATCCTCGAACACCGCGCCCATCTCGGTGTTCAGCGCGGCCGAGCGCGGGTCGAAATTGAAGGAACCGACGAAGCCCACCCGCCCGTCGACGCTGAAGGCCTTGGTGTGGAGGCTGGCGCCGCTCGATCCCAGCGGCGACAGGCCCTGGCGCCGCGCGCGCGGTTGCAGCTCGAACAGCTTCACGCCGCCCTGCAGCAGCGGCAGCCGGCAGGGAGCATAGCCGCCGTGGACGATCGCGACGTCGGTCGCGGCGAGCGAGTTGGTGAGGATCGCGACATCGACGCCGCGCCCGGCCAGCTCGACGAGGGCGGCCCTGCCGGCCTCGCTCGGGACGAAGTAGGGCGAGACGATCTGCACCGACTTCCCGGCATTGCGGATCAGCGGGTAGAGCGTCGTCGTGAGCCATCGAACGCTGCCCTCGCCGCGCGCCTTCTCAGGCGGGTCGGACACGACCGTCGCCTGGTCGGTCCAGTGGAAAGCGTCGCCGTCGCCCAGCATCGCGTCGAAGGACAGTCGCTCGCGCACCCGCTCGAGAAACGGCGCCGCGGTCGCGCTGTCGGTCAGGCGGGCGATCTGGCGGCGCAGGCGGCGCAGGCTGCGCCGCCGGCGCATGGCGAGCGCGCGAATCGGCAGCGTCGCGGCGCTGTTCCAGAACGAATCGAAGATGCACTCCGATTGCCCGACCACGTCGCCCATCAGCAGCAGGTCGAGATCGTGGAAGTTGGCGGCCTTGGCGGCGTCGAAGTATTCGTCGCCGATGTTGCGGCCGCCGACGATTGCCAGGCGGCCGTCGGCGATCCACGCCTTGTTGTGCATGCGGCGGTTGGCGCGGAAGGCTCGCAGCATCAGCTCGAGCGTGCGCGCGATCGCGCCCTCGCGCATGCGGCCGGGATTGAACAGCCTGAGCTCGATGTTGCGATGGGCGTCGAGCGCCAGGAAGACGCGGTCGCTGCCGCGCGTGTTGATGTCGTCGATCAGGATGCGCACGCGCACGCCACGGTCAGCGGCGGCGATGATCTCGTGCGCCAACAGGCGGCCGGTCAGGTCGCGTCGCCAGATATAGTACATCAGGTCGAGGCTGCGCCGCGCTCCGCGCGCCGTGAGCGCGCGCACGGCGAAGGCGTCGAGGTTGTCCGCCACCATGGCGAGGCCGTTGCGGGCACCGCCTCTTGCCATGAGGGTGCCGACCGTGCGGTCGAGCAGGGTGCCCGACGGGGTTACCGGCAAGGCAAACGAGGGCCTGGCGCGCGACCGCTTGAGGAACCGGTCGTGCGAATAGACCGCCACGAAGGACAGCGCGACGAACAAAGCGATGACGCCGCAGATCAGAAGTATGACATCCATGCCGGTCTGTGCGATCGACCTCCGGGGCCGCGTGAGACTAAGGGTTCGCGACGAAAGAATCGACACGGGAAGGGACTGCCGTCCCGCGGGCGTGCGACCTCTCCGGTGCCATCGATCTCGGCTGAACGGCCCATCGAGCTCTGCAATTCTGCACGGCCATGATCACCCTTAAGACGCTTCTCTTTGCCGAACGTTGCGCGCACCATTGCATTGGTATCGCTGTTGTTCTGGAGGGTAGTGGATGCTCGCGGTCGAGAACGTGCCCGGTCTTGGCGTTGCGGTCCGCCTGTGCCTGCCCTCCCTGGTCATCCTCTGCACCGTGCTGTCGTCGGCCGGCGTCCGGGCGCAGCCGGAAGTGCCCGGCGCGCGCGACTTTCCCCTGATCAAGCGTTACGAAGGCTCGCGCCTGATCGGGTCCGACATCAAGGCGTTCGACTCCTTCAAGCTGCTGCTCGGCAAGCTGAAGCTCGGCGACAATGGGTATGCGGCCATCGATGCCAGCCGCACCGTCGAGGGCAAGCACACCAGGCTCCTGTACCTGGCACCGCCTCAGCGCAGCTCGCTGGAGGTGTTCCGCAACTACGAGACCGACCTCGCCGCCAAGGGCTTCACCGTGCTGTTCAAGTGCTCGGGCGAGGACGAGTGCGAATCGTTCGGCACCGAGATCTATCGCGCGCTGTATCCGCCGACCCGGGCGCTGCAGAACAACGAGCTGTCCAAGGTCGCCTTCAACGTGCCGGCCGAGCCGCGCTTCCTCTCTGCGACCCTGTCGCGGCCGGAAGGCGACGTCTTCGTCTCGCTCTATGTCGCGGTCGAGCGCGGCGACGCCTTTCCGCAGACCAAGGACCGTGCCGCCGTGCTGCTCGACGTCGTCGAGACCAGGCCCATGGAGTCGAGGATGGTGACGGTCGACGCCACGGCCATGGCCAGGGACATCGCGGCGACCGGCAAGGTGGCGCTCTACGGCCTCTACTTCGATACCGACAAGGCCGAGCTCAAGCCCGAATCGGCCCCGTCGCTCGGCGAGATCGCCAAGCTCCTGCAGGGCCAGCCGGGCCTGAAAGTCTTCATCGTCGGTCACACCGACAACGTCGGCGGCTACGACTACAACATGGGGCTCTCGCAGCGCCGCGCGAGATCGGTCGTCGACAGGCTGGTGCAGCAGTACGGCATCGCCGCCGATCGCCTGAAGCCTGCAGGAGCCGGCCTGATCGCTCCGGTGGCGAGCAACGACGACGAAGCGGGCCGCGCCAAGAACCGCCGGGTCGAGATCGTCAAGGAATAGCTGGTCCGTATCGCGCGCCGTCCGGCCGGATGGCGCCGGCGAGTGCAAGGTGCCAAGGTCGCCGCCGGCCAACGAATGGGGAGATCGGCGTGGGCAAGGGCAATTGGCGCGAGCGCGCCGGCACGCATTTCACATGCGAGAAGCAGTCGGCGCATGGTCGCAACGGCATGGTGGTGACCAACCATCCGCTGGCCTCGGCCGCCGGCCTGGAGATGCTGGCTGCCGGCGGCAATGCCATCGATGCGGCCGTCGCCTGCCAGTTCGCCCTGACCGTGGTCGAGCCGATGATGGTCGGCCTGATCGGAGGCACGACCTCGCACATCCGGCTGGCCGACGGCAGCCACACCATCCTCGACGGCATGAGCGCCGTGCCCCTGTCGGGCCGTCCCGACATGTTCCGTCCGGTGCCCGGCGCGGCGCCGGAAGTGTTCGACACGATAGGGCAGGAGAACCAGATCGGCCCCAGGGCGGTCGCCGCGCCGGGCTCGCTTCTGACCTGGTGCCTTGCGCTGCGACGCTTCGGCACGATGGCGCTGGCCGACGTCATGCAGCCGGCGATTCGCTTCGCGACACATGGCTTCACCGTGACGCCCTACCTGTCGGAGTGCATCGACAGCGCCGCGGCCGACCTCGCCAGGGACAAGCTCGCCGCGGCGCGGCTGCTGCCCGGCGGTGTCCCCATCAGGCCCGGCGCCCGGCTGATCCAGGCCGACTACGGCGAAGCGTTGCGCCTGATCGCCCAGCAGGGCGAGGGCGCGCTGCATGGCGGGCCGCTCGGGGATCTCGTGGTCGAGTGCATGGAGAAGGCCGGCGGCTACATCTCCCGCCGCGATCTCACCGACTATCGCGTCGCCGAGCGCGCGCCGATCCGCGGTATGTATCGTGGCTGGGAGATCGTCGGGCCGCCGCCGCCGGCAGCGTCCGGCGTGCATATCACCCAGATGCTGAACATCCTGGAAGGCTTCGACGTCGCCGGCCTCGGGTTCGGCACGGCGGATGGCGTCCATCTGCTGGCCGAGGTGCTGAAGATCGCCTTCGCCGACCGCGCCGAGGCGAGCGGCGACCCGGATTTCGTCGACGTGCCGGTCGAGCGCATCATCTCGAAGGCCTATGCCGACGAGCGGCGCGCCGGGCTCGATCTCGTCCGGGCGAAGCACTGGAGCGGCGGCCTGCTCGCCCGGGAAGGCGCCGACACCACCCATCTCACCGTCGCCGACGGCAAGGGCAACGTCATCACGACGACCCAGACCATCAACAGCCTGTTCGGCGCGCGCTTCATCATCCCGGGCACCGGCATGGTGCCCAACGACTACATGTCGAACTTCGATCCGCGTCCGGGCAACGCGCTGTCGATCGCGCCGGGCAAGCGGGTCACCACCTCGATGTCGCCGGTGATGGCACTCATCGGCGGCCGCGTGGTCTACGCCCTCGGCCTGCCGGGCGGCCGCAAGATCTTCCCCTCGGCCTTCCAGGCGCTGGTCAACCTGATCGACCACGGCATGACGCTGCAGGAAGCGGTCGAGGCGCCGCGCGTGTGGACCGAGGGGCCGCTGCTCGAGATCGAGCACGGCATCGCCGAGCCGGTGCGCACCGCCGTCGCCGCGCGCGGCCACAAAGTCCAGGTGATGCCGACCGTGGCCGGCGGCATGAATGCCATCCAGTTCCACGACGACGGCAGCATGACCGGCGCCGCCTGCTGGCGCGCCGACGGCGCGGCGATGGCGATGGGTGGCGGGCATGCGCGGCCGGGGGTGCGGTTCGTGCTGCCGCGTTGATGAGGACAATTGCGCAATCTTGCCTTTCATTTGGTTGCGCAAATTCCGGGATGATTGCGCAGTTGTTCTCCATAGCTGCGCAGAAGGGCGTTTTGCGCAACCAAGGTGCATCCGTTAATGGGGCATCAGTCGATTTGGATGGAGCAAAGCTCTTCGCTGGACGGCAACGCGGCGTAGGCTCCCCGGCGCATCGCGGTGAGGGCGGCGGCTTTCTGGGCTCGGGGAATGGCATCGGCGATCGCCATCCCTCGCGCGAGCAGCGCCGCCATCACGCCGCAGAAGGCATCGCCGCATGCCGTCGTATCGATCGCGGAGACCGGTTCGGCCGCAAAGGAATGCCGACGCTCGCCTTCCATAAAGGTGCAGCCGTCGGCGCCGAGGGTGACGATGGCGGCGCGGGTGGTGCGCAAAGACGAGCCCAGCGCTTCTGCTTCGCCCCGATTGGCGATGACGAGGTTGCACCGCTCGACGAGGTTCTCCGCGCCCGGCCAGAACGGTGCCGGGTTGAAGACCGTCATGGCTCCCCGTCGGCCGGCCGCGGCGAGGATTGCGCCCGTGGTGTCGAGCGCCAGGTTGCCTTGCAGCAGGACCACGTCGCCGTCGCGAAGATCGTGCAGCGCAGGCTCGGCCTGGGCATAGCTCATGGCGAGCGAGCAGGCGCTGGTGCTGACGATACTGTTCTCGCCGTCGGGCAGCACCATGAGCAGAGAGAAATCGGTGGGATGGGGCAGGCGCGGCAGATGCAGCTCGGCGAAGCCTTCGCGTCGCAGATATCCCTCGAGAACGGCGGTTTCCGCATCGTCGTTGCCGAGGGGTGCGCAGAATCGCACCGCGCCGCCGCAGCGCGCCGCGACGACGGCCTGGTTCAGGCCCTTGCCGCCCGGCGCGCGTGCGTCGGCACGCCCGATCAGGGTTTCACCGGGCAGCGGTAGACGGGACACCGCGAGCGGCAGGTCGAGCCCGGCATTTCCAATGACGACGACGCGGCTCATGGCGGCGATGCCTCGGTAGTCACGCGGCTTGCCCGCCGCGCAGGGGAAAGGCCTCGAAAGGCGCCAGTCAGTCCTTCACGGCACAGGCAGATCTGCAACCAGTGACGGCTATGGCACCGCGACGTGCTATTCTGATGTCGCTTCAGAAAGAGGGATCCGTGGCGACCAACCACGAAGCGATAATCGAGTTCAGCAAGATCGCGATCGACCATACCGCGTCGCTGTGGACGATCGCGGGCGGCTTCATCGCTCTCGAGGTGCTGCTGATCGCCCAGATTCAAACGCGAACGCGCGAGCCCTTCCGCAGCCGGGTCAGCCTGTGGCTGTCGGTGTCGACGGTAGCGAATGTCCTGTCGATGGTCTTCGGGTATCTGTCCGATGCTGCCGTCCTGGATGCTCTCGAGCGTTACGCGTCGAGCGACAGCTGGGAGGCGAGCTGGCACGCGGAACTGTTCAACTATCTTCAGATGCTCTCGCTCTCGATGGGCCTTCTGGTGTTCCTCGTCGTGTTCCTCCGCGACAGTCGGACTATCTCGGCCAACCTGATCCAGGCCGGCGGCCTGCAGCCCAAGTCGGGAGTAGCATCGAAGAGCGATGACTAGCCTGAGTGTCCACGGACCATGCGGTCGGTGGACACTCAGGCTGGAAAATGAGAGCGCCTACGCCCGCTCGGGGCGGCGCAGTCCGAGATGGTCGCGCAGGGTCTCGCCTTCGTACTCGCGTCGGAACAGGCCGCGCTGCTGCAGCTCGGGCACGACGAGGTCGACGAAATCCTCGAACCCCTCGTGGAAGTAGGGCGGCATGACGTTGAAGCCGTCCGCGGCCCGCTCGGTGAACCAGGTCTCGAGCGTGTCCGCGATGGTGGCGGGCGCGCCGCACAGCACCCAGTGGCCGCGCGCGGCCGAGTTCAGATTGTAGAGATCGCGCAAGGTCATGCCCTCGCGCCTGGCCTTCGCCAGGATGGTTCGGGCAAACGCCTGGCTGCCTTCGGTCGGCGGCAGATCGGGCACCGGGCCGTCGAGGTCGTAGGCTGTCATGTCCTGTCCCAGGCGATCCGACAGGAGCTGCAGGCCGTTGCTGGCATTGAGGAAGCTCTGCAGCAGGGCGAGCTTGTCGCGGGCCTCGCGATCGGTACGGCCGACCACCGGCATCACGCCGGGAAGGATGGTGAGCTCGTCCGCCGTCCTGCCGTGGGCCGCCAGCCGATGCTTGACCGACGCATAGGCAGCCTTCGCCTCGTCGATATCCTGGGTCACCGAGAACACCACGTCGGCCGTGCGCGCCGCCAGGGCCTGGCCCGGCCCCGAGCCGCCCGCCTGCAGCACCACCGGGCGTCCCTGCGGCGTGCGGCCGATGTTCAGCGGACCCTTCACCTTGAAGTGGCGCCCGACATGGTCGATCGACCTGATCTTGCAGGGATCGATGTAGAGGCCGCTTTCGCGATCGGCGACCAGCGCATCGTCGGCCCAGCCGTCCCACAGCCTGGCGACCACCTCGATGAACTCCTCGGCCCGCTCGTAGCGCGCCGCATGGGCGGGATGCTCGATCCCGAAATTGGCGCCCGACACCGGGTTCGCCGTGGTCACCGCATTCCAGGCCGCGCGGCCGCGGCTGATGTGGTCGAGCGAGGCGAAGGCACGCGCCACGCTGAACGGATCGCCGTAGGTCGTCGAGGCGGTGGCGCCGAGGCCGATCCGGCTGGTGGTCACGGCGAGCGCCGCCATCATCGTCAAGGGCTCGAGGCGCAGCGTGTAGGAAGGGTGCGCGCCCGGATCGGCATAGAGATTGTCGCCCATGAAGATGAGATCGAAGCGGCCGCGCTCGGCGGTCTGCGCGATCTGCTGGATGGCCGCGAGATCCTGGAAGCTCTTGATCGCGCCTGGATAGCGCCACCCGGCGACGTGGCTGCCCGTGCCCAGGATGAACAGCCCCAGATGCATCTGCCGCTTCGCCGTCGCGCTCATCTGGGGACGTCCGTCTCCCTCTGTCTGCCGCACCCCGCACGGGCACGCGTCCTTCGATGACGGAGCAAGTTCCATGCCCGTGTGCGCCGTCCGAAACCAGCCGGGCACCCGCTGAGCCTGCCGTCGCTGGGAAGGTGTCGCCGTCTGGCGGAGCCTCATGCGAGCGCGACCCTCCTGTAGCGCTCTTCCTGCCGATCACGCCGCAGGCGCGCCACAGGAGAGGGGTGCTCCCGGCGCATGAAAAAGAGACAGTTGAAATATCGACAGTGAACTGTCTATATAATCTCATGACCACGCGACTCGACAGCCGCTATACGGCGGCAAGCCTCGGCCAGCTTTCCGGCGTCGGCGAGCGCACGGTGCGTTACTACGTGCGCGAAGGCCTGATCGACCCGCCGGACGGACGCGGACGCGGCGCCCATTTCGATAACCGCCACCTCGGGCAGCTGCAGCGCGTCCGCATCCTCCAGGAAGCCGGGCTCGATCACGCCGCCATCCGTCAGTACGGCGAGCAGATCGACGAAGCGCTGGCCAGGCGCGGCGTCGCGCGCCGGGACTGGGAAGCCGAGTGGGCGCGTTCCAGCGAGGATGTTGCGCATCTCTACCGTCGCCTGAAGGCGCGGCGCTACGTGCCGGCGGTATCGATGGTGACCCGCATCGAGGTCGCCGACGGCATCGCGCTCCTGGTCGACGGCAGCCGTCGCCTGCCCACGCCGGCGAAGCTTGCCGAGGCGGTGAGAGACCTGCGCGCGGCGTTCAACGTCGGCGATACGACCGGGCCGGCCGAACGGAAATGACAGGAGAGACCGACATGTCCTCGATCGAAGCAGCCCGCCGCTACTATGCCCGGCTCGTCTCGGGTCAGGGCGGCGTGCAGGACCCGCGCGTCACCGATGCGTTCGCTGCGACCTCGCGAGAGCGCTTCGTCGGCGACGGTCCGTGGACCGTTTTCAACTTCGCCGGAGGCTATATGGAGACGCCCTCCGACGATCATGCCTGGCTCTACCAGGATGTGCTCGTTGCTCTCTCGCCCGGTCAGGGGATCAACAACGGGATGCCGAGCCTGCATGCCAAGTGCCTGAATGCGCTTGCGCTGAGAGCGGGAGAGACGGTGCTGCATATCGGCACCGGGACCGGCTACTACACGTCGATCCTGGCCTCGCTGGTCGGTCCGTCAGGATCGGTGGTGGGCTACGAGATCGAGCCTGCGCTTGTCGCCAGGGCGAAGGCCAATCTTGCCGAGCTGGTCAATGTATCGGTGCAGGGCGTCTCGGGCACGAGCGGCCCGCTGCCGTCCTGCGACGCAATCTACGTCAACGCCGGCGCCACGTATCCCGTCGATGCCTGGCTCGACGCCTTGCGACCGGGCGGCCGGCTGCTGTTTCCCTTGACGCCCGACCAGGGCCTGGGAGGCATGCTCCTGGCGACCCGCGGTGAGAACGAGGCGTGGCCGGCACGCTTCGTTTGCGCGGCCGCCTTCATCCCGTGCGATGGCGCCCGAGACCCGCAGATGGCCGGCGTTCTCGCTGATACATTCCGGCGGCAAGGCCTGTGGACGGTGCGCACGCTCCATCGCGGCACGCCGCCGGACGAGTCATGCTGGGTCGCCGGAAGCGGCTGGTGGTTGTCGACGCGATAGCTCTACTTTCATATCGAAGGCGGCGGCCGCACCTGGACGCGAAACCCCTCCTCCGGTTGCGGCAGGGTGAAGTGCGGAGTCACGGCGTGGAACATCTCGTCGGTGACATGGCCCCAGTAGACGCCCGCGGGCTTCTCGTCGTTGCGCCGATGGATGTTGGCGAGGCAGGCGGCATCGGTCGCCTCGATGACGTGCAGGACGTGATCGGCGCCGGCCGCCTCGAACAGGCCGCGTACCCATTGGCGGGCCTTCGGCGTGTTGCCGGCGAAGTCGAGCACGACCGGGACGCCGAGCTGCAGGAGCTGCACGGCAAGAGGGCCGATCAGGGCACGGCATCTGGCCGAGGCCCGCAGGAAATCGTCCAGCGAGCGGACCTCGAAGCCCAGCGTCTCGATCCATTCGTCCTCGCAGAACACCGCCGCCGGCAGCGACCGCCCCAGGGCGCGGGCGAGCGTGGTCTTGCCGGCGCCCGCCTTGCCGCAGATGAAATGGAGTGTCGCCACGAGTCCTCCTGCCCGACATGGCTGGTGCAGCACCATAGCAGCCGATTGTGCGCCCGTGACGCTCGGCCGCTATCGGGTTGGCTCGCCGCCGGCCCCGACTTCTTCTACGGTCGGCGGCAACCGGGGCGGCGATGACTTCCATGGCTGACAGTAGCGCGACGCTGCACGGGCGCAGGATTGCTCTCGCCCTGCAGGGAGGCGGCTCGCACGGAGCCTATACCTGGGGCGTGCTCGACCGCATCCTGGAGGAGGCGACGCTCGACATCGCGGGCATTACCGGCACCAGCGCAGGGGCGATGAACGCGGTGGTGCTGGCCGACGGCCTGGTGCGTGGCGGTGCCGAGGGGGCGCGGCGCAACCTTCGCACGTTCTGGGAGACGATCGGCAGGATGCCGGGCTTTGCCAGCTTCCTCGGCCCCATGGCCGGCGAGACGGCAGCAAAGGTCCGCCTCGAGTACACACCGGTCTATGTGTGGTGGGACATGGTGAGTCGCAACCTGTCACCCTACGACCTCAATCCGGCTCGCTTCAATCCACTGCGCGGCCCGCTCGAGCGGATGATCGATTTCGACCGGCTGGGAGCGCAGGACTCGATACAGATCATGGTCGGTGCCACGAATGCCCGTACCGCGCGGCGCCGCGTCTTCACCAACCCCGAGATCAGCGTCGACGCGGTGCTGGCGTCGGCCTGCCTGCCGCAGCTTTTTCCCGCCCGGCGGCTGAGCAGCGAGCGATTGCCCATCTCGCAATGCGCTTCTGCGCCGTCGGCGGCAGTGAACCGGATCAGCGTCTTCCGGCACCTCAGCTTGTCGAACAGAGCCTCGGCGGTCTCTGCGATGAGGTCGTTCTCGGCCCGGGTGATCAGGGTCGGGCAGGCGCAGTCCAGCGGCCGCAGTCGCGCGCGCGATCGGACCGTCACACCGGCCTGTCGCCGCAGATCTGCACGCGCCGCATCAGGCGGCGGAACGGGCCGGTATCGCCCAGCGCAATGTGCTTGGCGCTGCGGTTGTCCCAGAAGGCGATCGAGCCTTTCTCCCATCGGAAGCGGAAGGTGAACTCCGGCCGGTTGCCGTGCTCCAGCAGGAAATCGAGCAGCGGCCGGCTCTCCTTCTCGGTCATGCCCTCGAAGCCCACCGTGTACGAGGCGTTGACGAACAGCATCTTGCGGCCGGTCTCGGGATGGGTGCGCACCACGGGGTGGCTGTTGCGCGTCTCGCGCCAGTCCGGCCCGTCACGATGCTTGGTCGAGCGTCCCTTGTTCTTCCCGGCCTGCGGCCCGGCCACCATGATGTCGCTGTGCACGGCGCGCACGCCGTCGAGCATCCGCTTCATGCCGTCCGACAGCGCGTCGTAGGCGAGGTACTGGTTGGCGAACATCGTGTCGCCGCCATAGGCCGGCACGTCGATGCCGTAGAGGATGGCGCCCATCGGCGGCTCGGCCGCCATGGTGGTGTCGGCGTGCCAGTCCTCGCCGACATAGGAGGTGTCGCCGGGCTCGCGCCTTACCATGACGATCTCGGGATCGTCGCCCGTGCCCTTGTAGTTGGGATGGATGAAGATCTCGCCGAAGCGGCGGGCGAAGGCTTTCTGCCGCCCGGCATCGAGCTCCTGGTCGCGGAAGAAGACGACGCAATGCTCATTCAGCGCGTCGCGGATCTCGCCGATCGTGCCGTCGTCGAGATCCTGCGCCACGTCGACGCCGGAAATCTCGGCACCGCCGGCACCCGAGAGCAGCCGAACCTCGAGGCGCGTGTTCCGCATGGCCTTGTCTCCGTCCTTCGATCGTCCGAGGCTACACGACGGGAACCGGGCTCGAAAGCCGCTCGGCATCGGTTCGTTCTGCGTCGCAGTTCCAGGAAGCATTCCATGCCGAAGCTGCGGTAAACCCCGTGACGTGATCTCTGTCGACGGAGCAACCCGATGAAGCCGCACGTGATCTGCCACATGGTCTGCAGCCTGGACGGACGCACCTGGTCGAGTCGCTGGCGGCCGCAGGGTGCGCACTCGGCCGGCCTGTTCGAGCGCCTGCACGACCAGCTGGGCGGCGGCACCTGGCTGGTCGGGAGGGTTACCGGCCAGGAATTCGCCAAGGGCAAGGAACGCCCGGCGCCCAGCGGGCAGGTCTTTCCGCGCACCGCGTGGATCGCCAGGCGCGGGGCGGCCGCCTACGGCGTCGTGCTCGACGCCGAGGGCAAGATCGTCTGGGGCCGTTCCGACATCGGCGGTGACCCGATCGTGGTGGTGCTGACGGAACAGGTGGCGGACGCCCATCTCGAGATGCTGCGCGCCGAGGGCGTGTCCTACGTCTTCGGCGGCAGGCAGGCGCTCGATCTGCGCCTGGTGCTCGAGGTGCTCAATCGCGAGCTCGGCATCGAGCGGCTGCTGCTCGAGGGCGGCGGACGGGCCAACGGCGCCTTCCTGCGGGCCGGCCTGGTCGACGAGATCAGCGTGGCGATCAATCCCGCCGTCGACGGCGCCAGGGGAGGGCCTTACGTCTTCGATTCCGAAGACGAGAAGACCGGCCCGTCGGCGCCGCTCACCGCGATGACCTTGAAAAGCTGCGAGGTGCTGGACGGCGGCGCCGTCTGGTTGCGCTACGACGTGCGCAACAGCGCGTAACCCGGGACTATCGCGCGAAGCGCGGCATCACGTCGGCGGCGAGCAGCTCGAAGGTCTCGCTGTCGTTCCTGTAGGCGCTGCTGATGAGAAGCTGGACGCCGGCATCCCGGTATCTGCCGACCAGGTCGGTGATCTGCGCGACCGTGCCGGCGACCCCGTAGTAGTTGTCCGGCACCGCCAGCCTCTTGCGCTTGGCCGCCAGCTGCGCCTCGTCGCGCGCCACGACGAAGCTGATGATGTTGGTGCGCTCGATGTCGTCGTAGTTCCGGTTCGCTGCATCGCAATGGCGGCGCAGCACATCGTACTTGTGGCGCACCATGTCCGGCGTGCCGCCGACATTGCAGGCATCTGCCAATCGGGCGACGGCCCGCAACGTGAGCTGCTCGCCGCCGCCGCCGATCATCACCGGCGGGTGCGGCTTCTGGATCGGCTTTGGTTCCAGGATCGCATCGTGCGCCTGGAAGTACCTGCCCTGGAAGGTGGTGCGCTTCTCGGTCCACATCGCGAGGATGAGCCTGACGGCTTCCTCCATCTGCCGGATGCGCACCGCCGGCCGCGGCGGAAACTCCCAGCCGTACTGACGGTATTCGGTCTCGAACCAGCCGGCGCCGATGCCGAAAGTGAGGCGGCCGCGGCTGATCAGGTCGACGCCGGCAGCGATCTTCGCGAGATGGGCCGGGTTGCGATAGTGCACCGAGGAAACCAGCGTCGCGAGACGGATGCGCCGGGTCACCGCGGCGAGCGCCGACAGGACCGTCCATCCTTCCAGGAAAGGCTCGTCCGGCGCGCCGACATTGGCGATCTGGATCAGGTGGTCCATCACCGAGAACCAGGTGAAGCCGTTATCCTCCGCCCACCGGGCTTTCGCCTGGACCGCCTCGAAGATCTCCGCCGGATCGCCGCCGAACAGCCAGGACGGATTGTGTATGCCGAACTTCATTGTTGCTCGTCTCCCTCGATGTGCCTGATCCGTGTCGCCCCGCGGCGGACGCGCGCAAGACGACCACGCAACAGGTTCGCAGCCACGGGGGGATCGTCCAGGGTGCCCCGCCAGATTGATGAACTCGACGCATAAGTGCATGCGGATCATAGTGGCTAGTCGCGTGTCGCCCAGCGGGCAAATCATGCGGCGACCGGCTCGTCCGCGCTGATCGGCGCGCATTGGCGGGAATCTGTCGGCCGGGTCCGGGGCAGAATGTCGTCGAGCAGGCAGGAGGCTGGTTGCACCATGGTCCCATTCGACGCCGACACGCTGCGTCTCCTGGGCGAAACCCATGAGGTCGACATCCGCACCGACAGGCATCCCGGCACCGCCGTGATCATATGGGTCGTGGTGGCGAGCGGCGCCGTGTTCGTGCGCTCGTTCCGCGGCGCCAGGGGGCGCTGGTACCGCGATCTTGCGGCTGGCGGGCCGGCGACCCTGGAAACCGCAGGCCGGCGACTGGCCGTGCAGGCCGTGCCGGTGACCGATCCGGGGACGATCGACCAGGTGAGCCGGGCGTTCCTCGAAAAGTACGCGCCGAGTCCCTACGCCCAGGCGATGGTGCAATCCGACATCCTGTCGACGACGCTCCGACTCGACCCACGCTGACACGAAAGGTTCATTGACATGGAGATCAGGCGCAGCGGCTCGCGGGTTTCGACCAAGGGGCCGGAAAGCTGGTTCACCGGCACCGTACGCATCGACCCGCTGATGCGGGCGACCGACCCGGCGCGCGTCAGCACCGCCTATGTCACCTTCGAGCCGGGCTCGCGCACGGCCTGGCACACCCATCCGCTCGGGCAGACGCTGATCGTCACGGCGGGCTGCGGCTGGGTGCAATGCGAAGGCGGGCCGGTCGAGGAAATCCGGCCGGGCGACGTGGTCTGGACCGCGCCGGGCGAGAAGCACTGGCATGGCGCCAAGGCGAAGACCGCGATGACCCACATCGCCGTCACCGAGGCGCTGAACGGCAAGAACGTCGATTGGCTGGAGAAGGTCGGCGACGACCAGTATCCGGCCTTCTGAAAGCGTGTCACCTTGATGAATGAAGGCGCACCCATCTTGTCATCCTTATATGAGCGATAAGGAGTCAATGGGTGGGGTTGGCTTTTTTGTCACTCAGTCATTTGGCAAGCTCGACGATGGAAAGCAGTGAGCGCCGGGCGCAAGCGAGGTCAAGGCTGGCC